>ENA-OZVZ01000203-OZVZ01000203.1-human-gut-metagenome-genome-assembly--contig:-NODE-203-length-12647-cov-3.779304_pt1 | contig 12647 bp, 9 predicted proteins | sample MGYA00243450_ERZ654055 | MGnify/ENA primary metagenome ERZ654055 (study PRJEB26926, sample SAMN06164907) | human gut metagenome | biome: ENVO:00009003; feature: ENVO:2100002; material: ENVO:00002003... | reverse complement strand
GGCCGCAGAGGCAAAGCCGGTCTGCTCGGCCACGCTGCCGATGCTCAGCTCTGTCGTTTCCAGAAGCTTCTGTGCCGCCTCGATGCGGCGGGCGTTGATGTAGTCCACGATGGACTGCCCCGTCACCCGCCGGAACAGCCGGCTCAGATAGTAGGGCGAGATGTAGAACCGCGCCGCCACCTCGGTGAGGGAAAGCTTCTGCTGGTAGTTTGCCGCAAGGTAGGCGCAGATCTGCTCCACCGTCTCGTTGCGGGGGCGGGCGTCGGCGGCGCTCTGCGCCCGGTGCTCCTGCTCCACATAGTGGAGCGTCAGTGCCAGATACAGCCCGCCGGGATACTCCGGCTCGCCCATGGCGCCCCGCATCATCTCCAGCAGCGTCCGCAGACGGCTGGCCCACTGGATGCTGCCGTAAAGGGCCATCTGGCTGCCCGGTGCAAAAAGGCGGAGGAAATCTTCGCCGGTGGCGTTCTTCATCTCGTGGAGGGCCGCCTGCGGGAAACTGCATCCCAGCATTTCCGGCTGGGTGTGGCCTGCCTGCGATACCGCCCACGCCCCCGGCCCCAGCAGCAGTGCGCAGCCGGGGCTGACCAGGAGCGACGTATCCCCGCACTGGACCGTGCAGCTGCCGCCCGAAAACAGAACGATATGGCACATCTCGGCAGGCAGCTCGAGCCGCCCGCCGGTCAGCTTGAGCGCTCCCGCCGTGATCTTCGCGTTGAGTTTTTCCCGTTCGGCGCGCATCCGCCCTTCCCCCTTCTTGCTATGCCTGCCCCGCCGGGGCAGTGCTCTGATCTTCTTATCTCCAGTGTACCATGCCCGCCCTCTGCGGGCAAGCCGCAAATCTACGCAAATAACTCAGGAGGCTGTAAAAATGAATCTGTCTCTCATCCGTTCCATGACCCGCAGCGCCGTTTTCGAGCTGGAAAACGGCAAGTGCTTCCGCCCGGAGCACCCCTTCGCCGTGGCTCTGAACGGCAAGACCATTTACGAAAGCTGCAACACCAACGTGTTCTCCCTCTTCTCCCTGACTCCGTCCACCGCCTACACTGTGGAGGTAGACACCGAGGGTGAGCACCTGAAACTGGACTTCACCACCGAGACCGAGAGCTTCTTTGTGGACGCATCCCGCTATGGCCTCGTCGCCGACGGCGAGACCGACAACACCGGCAGGCTGCAGGCTGCTCTTTCCACCTGCCCCAGGGGCGGCACGGTATATGTCCCCGCTGGCCGCTACCGCACCGCCAGCCTCTTCATGAAGAGCTGCACCACCCTCTACCTCGAGAAGGGCGCTGTGCTGCTGGGCGACAATGACCGCACCCACTACCCCATCCTGCCCGGCGTCATCCCCAGCGAGAACGAAGTGGACGAATACTACCTCACCGGCTGGGAGGGCAACCCGCTGAACAGCTTTGCGGGCCTGCTGAACATCACCCAGGTGCATGACGTCGTCGTCACCGGCGAAGGCACACTGGACTGCGACGCCCAGAACGGCGACTGGTGGGTCGATCCCAAGGTCAAGCGCATCGCATGGCGTCCCCGCGCCGTGGCGATGGTGGACAGCGAGAATGTCTGCCTCCATGGCATCACCGTGCAGAACAGCTACTCCTGGACCATCCACCCCATCTTCGTCAAACACCTCGACCTGCTGAACTTCAACATCAACAACCCCTACAACGCCCCCAACACCGACGGCATCGACCCCGAGAGCTGCGAGTACACCCGCATCATCGGCGTGAACATCCACGTCGGCGACGACTGCATCGCCATGAAGGCCAGCAAGGTCTTCCTCGGCATGAAGCTCAAGAAGAGCTGCGAGCACACCGTCATCCGCAACTGCCTGCTGGACAAGGGCCACGGCGGCATCGTCATCGGCAGCGAGATGAGCGGCGGCGTCAAGGACATGGTGGTCACCCAGTGCCTCATGGACCACACCGACCGCGGCCTCCGCGTCAAGACCCGCCGCGGCCGCGGCAACACCGCCGTCATCGACGGTCTGGTGTTCCGCAACGTGGAGATGCGGGGCGTCAAGGCACCCTTCGTCATCAATATGTTCTACTTCTGCGACCCGGACGGCCACAGTCCCTATGTCCAGTGCCGCGAGGCTCTGCCCGTGGACGAGTACACCCCGAAGCTCGGCACCCTGACCATGGAAAACATCGTGGCCACCGATGCACAGTTTGCGGGTTGCTACTTCGACGGCCTGCCCGAGCAGCCCATCGAGGGCGTCTCCATGAAGAATGTCACCATCACCTTCGACCCCGACGCCAAGGAGGGTCAGGCTGCCATGGCCGACAACCGCCCGCTGGTCAAGAAGCTGGCCATCTACGCCGAGAACGTCAAGAACATCAAGCTGCACAACGTCAAGATCGAGGGCTACGAGGGCGAGCGCCTGCGCTTCGCCAACGTCGGCCATTTTGAGGAGGACTAAGCCATGACTCATGAAGAGATTTTGTCCATGCTGGGCGATTATGTGGACTACCTCATCGCCAATTCCAGCGCCGAGGCACCCATGTGGAACATCGAGAAGGTCCGCAGCGGCAAGCCCAACAAGTGGAACTACATCGACGGCTGCATGATCACCGCCTGCCTGAGCCTGTATAAGACTACCGGCGACGAGAAGTACCTGAAATTTTCCAGGGATTTCATCGACTGGTTCGTGCAGGAAGACGGCTCCATCAAGACCTACGACCCGAAGGAGTACAACCTCGACAATGTGAATCAGGGCAAAAACCTGTTCATCCTCTACGACATCTTCGGCGACGAGAAGTACCGCAAGGCCATCGACACCATCCGCAGCCAGCTGCTCACCCAGCCCCGCACCAGGGAGGGAAACTTCTGGCACAAGGACATTTATCCGTGGCAGGTCTGGCTGGACGGCACCTACATGGCCCAGCCCTTCTATATGGAGTACGAGACCCGTTACAACAAGATGCAGGGCTGCATCGACAGCTACAAGCAGTTCATGAACATCCAGAAGCATATGCGGGATGAGAAGACCGGCCTGTACTACCACGGCTACGACGAGAGCCGTCAGATGTACTGGGCCGACCCCGTCACCGGCTGCAGCCCCAACTTCTGGCTGCGGGCCATGGGCTGGTTCATGGTGGCCATGGTGGATGTGCTGGAGCGGATGGACGAGCAGCTGTACAACGAGTACCGCGGCATCATGGCGATGTTCAAGCAGACCATTGAGGACGTCCACAAGTTCCAGGACGAGGAGACCGGCATGTTCTGGCAGGTGATGGACCACCCCGGCGTCGAGGGCAACTACCTCGAGACCAGCGGCACGGCCCTCTTCGCCTACGCTGTGCTCAAGGGCGTGCGTCTCGGCTACCTGCCCAAGCGGATGGCCGCATGGGCCGAGAAAGCCTTCTACGGCACCTGTGACAAGTATCTGAGCAAGAACCCGGACGGCAGCCTGCAGCTGGGTGGCATCTGCCTCGTGGCCGGCCTCGGCGGCAAGGACCACCGCGACGGCTCGCTGGCTTACTATTTCAGTGAGCCGGTGGTCTGCAACGATGCAAAGGGCGTCGGCCCGCTGGTGCTGGCCTATACCGAGATGATCGCACGGAAGTGACCTCTTCCATATAGCAGAAGACCTCCGCAGCCTTTCAGGGCTGCGGAGGTCTTTTTTACATTGGAATTTATTGTTTCTCTTCAGGGCCAAAGAAATGCAGGACCCTCAGCGGAGCCTCCGCATATAGTGTAAATCTTCCCGTTCCAGCGGGGACAAAGAGCTGGTCGGTCTTTTTCAGAGGCAGGCTGCGGCCGTTTGCGCTCAGGGTTCCTGCGCCTTCCAGCACATAGATGCCGCTGCCGCGCGGCGGGCAGTCCACCGTCAGGGTGTCGGAGACGTTTACTTCGTCCAGACGGAAGAGCGGCGTATTGCGATAGCCCACCAGCGTCGTGATGCTTCCGCCCGCCGTTTTCAGCACCGTTTCCGGTTCGATGAACCAGCGGTCGTGGATCTCCTCGCGGCTGTGCGGCTCATAGTGGAAGCATTCGAACATCTTTTCAAAGCCAAGCCCCTGATGGCACATACTGTCGGCCACGGCAAAGCCGCTGGGCGTCGTGCGCTCCACCCGGATCGTATAATCCGTCGGCTCCTGGATCTCCACGAGGAAGCAGCCCGCGCCGATGGCGTGGGGCATACCGCCCTCGATCAGGATGGTGTCGCCCGGATGCACCGGGTATTTCTGCATCCCGGCCAGCATCCCGGGAATATCCTGTGCGTGGAACAGCGCTTCCCACCGCGCGCGGGTCATGTCCGGCTGGAAGCCGTAGTAAATGCAGGGCTCTTCGCCGTTCACGGGATGGCCGCTGAGGATGTGCCAGCACTCGGTCTTGCCGTACTGGCTCTGGAACAGCCGCAGGGCCGTCGGCTTGTCTGGATGCACCTGCAAGGTCAGGCGCTCGGCGCTGTCGATGAGCTTGGTCAGCACGCCGAGGGTGGGCTGTGCCGCGCCCTTGCCGAGATAGCCCTCCGTATCGCTTTCCAGCACCGATTTCAGGGTGACGTCGGTGCCGCGCAGGTGGCTCATGCCCTCTTCGGGGAATTGCTCCCGTCCGGCGTTGCGGGCGGCGACGGTGGAAAGTATCCACTCTTCGGGGAAATGCCCGTCCTCGCCGTTGGAGTCACCGTGCAGGGCGTCCAGCATCCGGCCTCCCAGATAGGTGCGCCACGCCCGGGGGTTGTCCAGCAGGAACGGGAAATCTGTTGTCGGTTTCATAAAACCCTCCATAAAAGGCACAGAGCCTGCCTTTCCAAGGCAGGAAAGACAGGCTCTGCTTTATAAGATAGAAGAATCAGAGAGATGTGGAACGCTTGATTTAAGCGCCGTACACGAGGTTCGGCAGGAAGAGCACCGCCTGCGGGAAGAATATCATGAACAGGATGACACACACGATCGCGAGGTAGAAGGGCCAGCCTTTCTTGAAGGTCTCCTCAATGGGACACTCCATGATGTCAGACACGGCATACAGCGCGGTGCCGACAGGGGGAGTCATGACGCCGAAGGTGACGGTGGTCATCATGATCATGCCGAACACGACTTCGTTGACGCCAATGCTGCGCATGACGGGCAGCAGGATGGGGGTCAGGATCAGGGCGATAACGGTGGTCTCCATGAACATACCGCAGATCAGCAGGAAGACGACGACCAGCAGCAGCAGGATCGCGCTGTTGCTGGTGATGCCCAGCAGAGCGTTTGCAATGGTGACAGTGATGTTATCGAACACGATGCCGTAGCCGAACACGCCGGAGAACGCCAGAATGATGGTGATGACGGTGATGTCCTTCACGCTGTCGCGCAGGGTCTGCAGCAGGCTCTCCCAAGTCAGCTCGTGGTAGAACACGGTGCCGACCAGCAGGGCGTATGCGCAGGCAAAGGAGCCGGACTCAGTGGGGCTCATGATGCCGAAGCGGATCAGGACGATCAGCAGGACAGGGAACAGAATGGCCCAGATACTATCCAGCAGAGCCTTCAGGATCTCAGACAGCGGAGCCGGATGGTCATGCTCGGGCTTGTAGCCGAAGCGGCGGGCGCTCCAGGTGACGGCCAGCATCAGCAGCACGCACATCAGGATGCCGGGGACCCAGCCGGCCATGAACAGACGGCCAATGGACACCTCGCCGACGGTGCCGTAGATGATCAGGCCCATGCTCGGCGGAATGGTGGCGACGATCAGGCCGGACAGGCCGTTGATGGCGGCAGACCAGCCGCGGTCGTAGCCCGGGCGGGTCATCTCAGGTCCGAGGATGCGGCACTCCATCGAAGCATCTGCAACCGCAGAACCGGAGACGCCGCCCATCAGGGTGGACATCAGGCAGGAGACCTGACCGATGTTGCCGTACATATGGCCGGTGCAGGCGTTGGCAAAGCGCATCAGGCGCTTGGTGATGCCGCAGCTGTTCATCAGGTTGCCGGCCAGAATGAACAGGGGGATGGCCAGCATGGTAAAGCTTTGAGAAGTGGAAATGGATTTCTGCACCAGAACGGTCATGGGCAGGTCGCGGATCATAAAGAACGAGAAGCCCGACAGACCGATGGAGAATGCCACGGGCATACCCAGCAGCAGAAACACAAAGAAGATACCGATTGCAATAAACATTAGCCGACGTCCCTCCCTGCTTCGTGTTTGACTTCCTGACCAGCGGGCGTCTTGACGCGCTCAATGATGTTCAGGATGGTGGAGATGAGCATAAAGAAGGAGCCGACAGGCACAGCCATCGTGACCCAGCTGTAGCTGATGTGCAGAGAAGTGATCTGACGTGCCCAGCCGGTGGTGGTCATGCCGTAGCCGTAGTAGATCAGCACGCAGAGGAACGCTGCGATGATGACTTTGAACAGGATGTCCAGAACCTTCTGCACACCGGCGGGGAACTTCTTGACGAACAGATCAACACCGATCAGGCCGGAGCCACGCATTGCAACGTCGCTGCCGAGGAAGATCAGCCATGCGAAGGCGATCAGTGCAACGTCCTGTGCCCAGTTCAGCGGATGGCCAAAGGTACGCATCAGCGCCGAAACAAAGACGAGGACTGCAATGCCTGCAACCAGGATCAGAGCGATCAGCTCTTCCAGCTTACAGACTTTTTCATAAAATTTCTTCATAGAAAGTCGTCCTTATTCACAATACCTCCTGCACAGCGAGCTGCCATGCAGGAGGACATTTACGTTACGGTCGATTCAGCTTTTTAAGGGATCAGGCCTCGACGCCGGCTTCCTTGTACAGCTGCTCGCGCAGCTCGGTCCAGCCCAGCTTCTCGTATGCGGGCTTGACAGCCTCACGGAAGATGTCCTTATCGACCTCGACGATGGTCATGCCGTTGTCGGTCAGGGTCTTCTCCATGTCAGCCTGAGCAGCGATGATGTCCTGAGCATTGTTGTATGCGCAGTCGTTGAAGTCCTTCTTCATGACTTCCTGATACTCGGCGGGCAGCTTGTCGAACCATGCCTGACCGCAGATGACCATGTTGAACAGGTTGATGTGCTCGGTCTTGCTGACGTACTCGCAGACCTCGTAGATCTTGCTGGAAACAGCGGAGGTGTACTGGACTTCGCAGCCGTCGATGGACTTGGTCTGGATGCCGTTGTAGACCTCAGACCATGCGATGTTGTACGGGGTAGCGCCCATAGCGGAGATGGACTCAACGTACGGGTCAGCACCGGGGGTGCGGATGACAGCGCCCTTCAGATCGGCGGGGGTGTTGTAAGCCTTGTGGCCCATGAAGGAACGAGCACCGTCGTAGTAGTTGTAGCACAGGCCGCAGATGCCGTTGTTGGCCAGGTCAGCGTCCCAGCCCTTGAAGGTATCGGTAGCCATCAGCTTCATGCCGTCCTCGTAGTTGTCCACGATGTAGGCCATGTTCATGATACCGATGTCGTTGACGTAGCTGGACAGACGGCCTGCGTCGGTCAGGACAGCGATGCCCATGCCCTGCAGAGCCTGGTCGATCATGTCTTCCTCACCGCCCAGCTGGCTGGAAGGATAGATGGTGACCTTCACATGGCCGTCGGTGTCCTCAGCGACCTTGTCGGCAGCAGCCTGCAGGCCCTGATAGATCATGGAAGTATCGGTCTGGGTGGTGGAGAGCTTCAGCTCAAAGACCTCACCGGATGCAGCAGAACCGGCAGTGGAGCCGGAAGCAGCGGTGCCGGCGGTAGAAGCGGAAGAACCGCCGCAGGCGGTCAGGGCAGCAGTTGCAGCCATAGCGCCGCAGACAGCGAGAAACGAACGACGAGAAATCTTCTTCATGTGATTTTTCCTCCTGATTTTTCCAAACAGATCTTGCTCTTCTCGGATGAGCCTCGCGCAGGCCCATCTGATTTTCATGGCTTTATCATACCATGTTCATGTCCTGTTCACAGCTGTAGAATGTCACAAGCAGAATATGACATTCCGCCAAACAAAACATGACAAATGTCACTTCTTTCGTCAAATAGTCGAATAAAAGCCCGCTTTTATGCAGCAGTTTGCACAAAAGCGGGCTTTCTGCGTGGATTTTTTGTCAGCTTGTCAATGTGACGTCGAGCTGCTGCTGAATTTGCAGCAGCTGCAATTCAAAGTTCTTGTCTGCCGACATGGCCTCGGTGATCAGGCGGTCGGCGCTCTCCATCGCCTGATGATACCGCGCAAAGCGGGGCGTGGCAAGCGTATCCTCCATGATGGCAGGCAGAGTAGACATTCCGCGGGAGGCGGTGTCCTGCGAGTCCAGCTGAAGCAGCCGGGCGACCTCATCCGATTCCGTCACACTGTGCAGGGCGGACACGCCGCTCAACTCGGTGTAGACCATCGTCTGCATCTCCTCCGTGCAGGCAATGGTCTTCAGCAGCTCCCACGACAGCCGGGAATGCTTTGTGCGCTGGCTGATGCCCAGCATGAGGGTGCTCAGCCGGGAGTAGTTGCCGCCGCCGACGCTTGTGCCGCTGGGCATGGCGATGCAGTCCCACTCAAAGTTCGACGAGCGCTTGATGCGCCATGGATACGGCTCATAGCTGCGGTACTCGGAAAAGAGCATCGGGCGGAACGCCACTCTGCCCTCGTCGAAGGTCTTTTCGCTCAGATCCGTTCCGGCGTTGAGCTGGTAGATCTTCCGCGCAAACTGCATGGCGGACTCCTGTGCGCTCTGGTTCAGCAGGCAGTGCTGGCCGTCCTCACTGAACAGCGAACAGCCGTTGGCCACCAGCGCCTCTTCCCAGCCGTAATCGTAGACGCCGAACTGGTCAACGATGCCGTCCCCGTCCGTGTCTCTCGTCAGCTGCTCACACAGGCTGTAAAACTCATCCCACGTCCAATCGTTATCCGGGATGCGGATGTGCTCTTTTTGGAGCAGTGTCTTATTGATGAACATCATCTGCGGCACGCATTCCAGCGGCAGCGCATACTGTTTCCCCTTGTCGGCTCCGGCCTGCAATGCCGCCGGGTAAAAGCCGCTCAGATCCGCTTCCGGGTCTTGCTTCATGAACGGATCCAGCTCCCGCAGGGAAGCTGTATCGCTGAAAATTACAAAGTCCTCGGGAAGGATCACCATCACATCCGGCTCCTGCCCCAGCAGGTACTGGCCGCTGAGCCATTCGGTGTAGTCTTCGACCCGGATGCCGCTGGTGTACTCGACTTTCACGTTGGGGTGCTCTGCCTCAAACTTTTCAATGGCGGCGTCAATAAAGGTATAGTAGTTCTCGCCCGGGACATTCCAATAGCTGTCACACGGGAAGCCGATGTGCAGCACCACCGGACGGCTGGCAGCCGCCAGAATGATGACCGCTGCCAGCAGAAAGGGCAGCGCGGCTTTCCAGTACCGGCTCATACGTCTGCCTCCGGCTGGCTGTTCTGGTTCTGCACCGCCCAGATGGCCAGCTGGGTGCGGTCACGGAGTTCCAGCTTGCGCAGGATGCTGCTGATGTAGTTGCGCACCGTGCCTTCGGAGAGATAGAGTCTGCCCGCGATCTCCTTGTTGGAGAGGCCGCAGCCCACCTCGCGGATGACCTGCCACTCCATCTTGGTCAGCTCCAGCGCATTCTTTTTGTTCACGCGCACCTGCACGTCGCCCTGTGCCATGCGGGAGAACATCTGCAAGACCTTGGACGCCACATCCGGGGCGATGATGGAGCCGCCGCGCGCGGCCTCCCGCACGGCGTTGGTCAGGCCGTCCACCGAGACGCCCTTGAGCAGGTAGCCGGAAGCGCCGTACCGCAGAGCGTCAAACACATAATCGTCATCGTCAAAGGTGGTCAGGATGATGACCTTGATGCCCGGAAACTCCTGCTTGATGCGGCGGGTACACTCCACGCCGTCCATCTCGGGCATCCGAATGTCCAGCAGCACCACGTCGGGCTGCTTTTCCTCCACGAGTTCCAGCGCTTCACGGCCATTGGCGGCTGTACCCACCATCTCAATGTCTTCCTGCCTGCTCATCACAAAGCTGAGGCTCTGACGGATCAGTTCCTGGTCGTCGGCCAGAAGCACCTTTATCATACCGTTTCCTCCTGTTTCCTCTTTTCACTGCCCGGGGTCTTGCGCAGCGGGATCTCTGCCCGGATGCAGAACCCGTCGCTGTTCTCATACCAGAACGTGCCGCCCAGCATGAGCATCCGCTCCTGCATATGCTGCAAGCCAAAGCCCGGCGTCACGCTCTTGCAGCCGATGCCGTTGTCCCTCACCGACACTTCCAGCACGCCGTCCTCGATATGGCACCGCACCTGGACACGGGTGGCGTGGCCGTGGCGGATGGCGTTGGTGATGCCCTCCTGCACGGTGCGGTAGACGCAGTCTTCCTCATCCTGCGAGAGCGTCAGCCCGGCCAGCGACTCTTCCAGCTGGATCTGCGCGCCGCTGCTCTGCGCCATGCTGGTACACATCTTGTTGAGCGCACCCGAGAGGTTTTCTTTTTCCAGCGAGTCCGGTCGCAGTGCCTTGACCGAGCGCCGGACATCGTTCATTCCGTTGCGGGCGGTGTCGGCTATCAGCTCCATCTGATGCCGTGCCATCTCGGGCGAGTCGTCCATCATCTGGATGCAGGCATCTGCGCCCGCTGTGATGCCCGTGAGCACATGGCCTAACGTGTCGTGGATCTCGCGCGCAAGGCGGTTGCGCTCCTGCACCTGTGCGGTGTGGGCGCTCTCCTCGGCGTAGATGCGCAGCTGCTCGTTGGCCTGCTGCAGCTGCTGGTTCAGGTTCAGGATCTCCTGTTTCTCGCTGGTCTGCTGGCTGATGAACAGCACCATGTACAGAATGAAGAGTATCATTTCCAGCGCCGACAGGCTCTCGATCACCAGCTGCAGGACGCTGCGGGTGTGCAGGCTGTAAAAAGCCAGGTATTGCTTCAGCGTCACGGCATGGAGGGCGCTGGTGGCGGCGTCCATGTTGCAGAAAAGGTACACCACGATCATGGCGCTCAGAAAGCGCTTCTGCCGGAGAGAGCGCGGGTCGTCCACCATATCCACGATCGCAAACAGAGCGATCTTGTCGCAGTTCTGCTGGAAGATCAGCGCCGAGGCACTGTACAGCACGCCCTCCAATAAATATAACTGCCAGCTGCTGCGGGAGAGAAAGCCGCTGTCCACCTCATGGGAGCACTTGCTCAGGATGGTGCCCACCGCTGCCAGCATCACGCCCAGGGCAAGCACACCGGGGCGGTACGGCAGCCATTGCAGCTGCTGCAAAAACGAGTCTGCACGGCCAACTCTCACCGCGTAGAGCGGCGTGATGATCTGCACCGCAAAGATGAGCAGGATCAGAAACACCGTCAGCCACTCAATGGCATGGTAGAGCACCCGGAGACCGATGGACAAATTATCAGTTTTCATTGCCAGCCCTCCGTGCCGTAGCGCAGAATATCCTCCTGCGTGATCTGATTTACCGGCACCACGATGTTGGTCAGGTACGGCTTGCCCTCCAGGATCTCGTACACCACCTCTGCCGCCATCCGTCCGATGCGGAGGGGCGACTGTGCCGAGGTGGCCGTCATCAGCCCTTCGGAGATCAGGGCTTTCGCCTCCGGTGAGCCGTCCACGCTGTAGACCAAAGTGGACGAGAGCACGCCCTTTTCTTCCAGCGCCGCCATTGCGCCCAGGGCCGCCTGCTCGTTGACGGCCATCACGACGTCAATGCGCGGGAACGTCTCCAACAGCTGCACCATCGCGCGCATGGCACGGTTCAGCTCACCGCCGCAGTCCCGCAGCTCCAGGATCCGGTAGTCGTTGCCGCTTTTGGTCAGGGTCTGGCAGAAGCCCGAAAGTCTGTCCCAGCTGGAGAACGAATCCGAGTTGGACAGCAGCACGATGCGGGCGTTCTTGGTCTGGCTGATGAGGTGGCGGGCGTCCAGCAGACCGGCACCGTAGTTGTTGGAGGTGATGGTGCAGGTGACAAGTTCGGGGTCGTCCACCTTGGAGTCGATGAGGATGACCGGCACACCCTTTTCCCTCGCCTTTTCCAGCGCAGGCGTCACGCCCACATAATCCACCGGGTTCACGATGAGCAGCTCAATGCCCTTATTGAGCATATCCTCGATCTCCTGATTCTGCCGCTCTTGATCTTGCCCCGGGTCGCGCACCAGGAGCAGATCGCCGTTGCTCTTGATCTGCATCTGGATCTCATCGTTGATGGTCTCATAAAATGGGTCACTCAGGGTCGTATACGTCGCCCCGATCATCCGCGTATGAGTCGGCAGACGCACCGCGTCGATAAACTTTCCCTGCACCCAGATGCCCACTGACACCGCAACCACCAGCATCAGCAGCCCCGCCAATGTCCGCCGAAACAGCTCCATCTGCATCCCCTCCTTCCGGCTAATGAGTGGTTTTATTATAGCCCAGTTTACCTCCGGGAACAAGGGCAAGTTTTTCGGTACACCGTCTCCCCTTCATCTTGACAACCACACGGCGGCAGGGTATGCTTTAACCATCCAACCACATCTGATTTTACAAGAGGGTCTATGAATATTTACGATATTGCACGGGAAGCCGGAGTCTCGATCGCCACCGTCTCCCGCGTGCTCAACCACAAAGATACTGTCCGCGCTGACACCCGCGCCAAGGTGGAAAAGGTGCTCAAGCGCTGCAACTATGCCCCCAGTGCCATTGCACAGGGCATGGTCTGTCTCTTATACACATCTCCGAGCCCACGAGACTACGCTGCATCTCGTA
>ENA-OZVZ01000194-OZVZ01000194.1-human-gut-metagenome-genome-assembly--contig:-NODE-194-length-12825-cov-4.550196_pt1 | contig 12825 bp, 8 predicted proteins | sample MGYA00243450_ERZ654055 | MGnify/ENA primary metagenome ERZ654055 (study PRJEB26926, sample SAMN06164907) | human gut metagenome | biome: ENVO:00009003; feature: ENVO:2100002; material: ENVO:00002003... | reverse complement strand
GTATAAGAGACAGCAATGAGGTGGACCTGGGTACCCCCGGCCTCCATGTGGAGACGCTGGAGGGCGGCCCCCTGCCTTTTAACGCCCGGCAGCAGGGCAGCACCCTGCGGGTGACGTCCGACACTCTGGCCGCCCGGCTCCACGGCACCCGGGAGGCGCTGGCGGCCCTGCAGGAGCAGGGGGTGGAGCAGATCCAGTTTGTCACCAGCTTCAAAACGACCACCCTGTCGGTGGAAGACCTGCTGGCAGAGGGTGGCAGCTGGTTTGCTCTGGAGCACAACGGCCTTGTGAGCCGGCGGCTGAGCGCAGCTCAGGCCGAGAGCCTGAAGTGCCAGATGCGCTAAAAAAATACAGACCCCTTACAGGGGCCGCCTTGGGGAACCACCCGGGGCGGCCTCTTTTTGCTGTATCGTTGCTAGTATTCTAGGGCTATGCCCGCATATGAAAATCCCCCGGTCCAGCCGGGGGATTTTTATTGTTCCCCATGGAACGTCATTCAAAATAATCTGCGTATTCCTCGGTGAGCTTGGAGCCCAGACGGCGGATGCCGCCGTAAAGGTGGCGTTCCACCAGCGGCTCAAAGGCCGCGAGGTCGCACCGCTCGATGGCGTCGATGAGATTGTGGTGGTCGGCCACCACCTCGGCGAGCCCGCCGGTGGTCAGGGTGTCCAGCATCCGGAAGCGGCTGTAGTCGGCGTGGGCATTCTGCAGCGTCCGCCAGAGGTACATCTTGCCCATGGCGGAGAACCACGTCTCGTGGAGCCGGGTATCAGCCTCGTAGAGACGGTTGAAGTCCAGTGTTTCGGCCTTGGCCAGCTCGTCGTAGGCGGCGGCACGCTGGCGGATGAGGGCGCGGTGCTCCGGTGTACAGTGGGGCGCAAAGTCCCGCAGGACCTTGGCCTCTACCGCGATGCGCTCATAGATCAGCTCGTCCACGATGTCCCGGTTCAGCCGGGTGACGGTGGTGCCTTTGTACGGCACGATCTTCACCAGCCCGTTCTCCTGTAACCGCTGCAGCACCACCCGGATGAGGGAGCGGGGCGCGCCGAAGCGGGTGCAGAGCGGGTTTTCGCTCAGCGAACAGCCGGGCCGGAGGGTCAGATCGATGATCTCCCGCTCAAGGACGGCGTATATTTCAGAATCTGTTTTATACTGTTGTTCCATTGTCGTTTTCCTGTCTGATGCCCCAAGCGGGCCATGTTCCGGGGACCGGGAGGCGGAAGTCCATTACCTTTCCGGTGTCGGGATGGATGAAGCGGAGCCGTGCGCTCTGGAGCGCAATGTCTCCCTTGATGCGGCTGCCGTATTTGCCGTCGCCCCAGAGCGGGTGGCGGCGGGACGCGAACTGCACCCGGATCTGGTGGGTGCGCCCGGTGTGGAGGGTGATGTCCGCAAGGCTGGCGCTGCCGTCCGGGGCGGAGGCAGAAATGCGATATTCCAGCACAGCTTCCTTCACGCCCTTGCGCGGACGGCTCACCGGAAAAACACGGCCTTTCCGGCTGTCCTTGAATAAGTAGTCCCGCAGGACGCCTTCGGCGGGCAGCTTCTCGTCCGGCCCGCCTGCGATGAGGGCGCGGTATTGTTTCACGAAAGGCGGCGCGTCCGGTGTACCGGCGGCAGACTCGGCCCGGCCATCCTGTTCGGCATAAACCTGCTGGCTCTGCGTCACCTGACGGCTGAGGGCGGCGGCTGCCTGCGGGGTCTTTGCGTAGACCATCAGACCCGACACGCCGGTGTCCAGCCGGTGGATGACGCCCACATAGGCGTTGGGCCTGCCCCAGAGCTTCCGAAGGGCGGCGGGTACGCCGTCCTCGCTGGAAAGTCCGGCGGGCTTGTCCAGAACCACGAGGGCTGTATCTTCGTAGAGTATCACAGCCTGCCCTCGTCCACCAGCGCCTTGAGCTTGAGCACGCCCGCGATGGTCTTGCCGTCCTTGATCTCGCCGCTCATGACCATCTCGTAGGCTTTTGCCAGCGGGATGCGGTCGGGCGTCAGGAACTCATCGTCGTCCAGATGCATCTGGGTGGTGTGCAGGCCGGTGGCCGCCCACATATAGATGATCTCGGTGTCATAGCCCACCGTGGGGTAGAACTCGCCCAGCGGGGTGTAGTGGTCGGCGGTCAGGCCGCACTCTTCGCCCAGCTCCCGCTTGGCGGCTTCGAAGGGGTCTTCGCCCTTTTCCAGCTTGCCGGCGGGCAGCTCCCACAGCTCCTGCTGCATGGCGTAGCGGAACTGGCGCACCATGCAGAGGGTGCCGTCCTCAAAATACGGTACGATGCAGGCCCCGCCGTGGTGGTGGACCACCTCCCGGATAGAAGTCTCACCGTTTTCCAGCAGAGCCACGTCTTTGGTCAGCGTGACCACCCGGCCTTCAAAGAGCACTTCGCTCGAGAGCGTCTTTTCAAAATGTGCAGCATCCATCGTTTTGTGCCTGTCCTTCCCTGCGCTGTGCGGCGCATGATACTATAGATAAAGTTTACGGCAGAATCTGTACAAATGTCAATTATAAATTTAGAATTTTGTAAGAAAAAGCCTCATGGATACTGGATTTTGGAGCATAACACCGTCATGGATGCAGCAAAGAACACATCTGTAAAAAAGCGCTAAAAAATTTCTTGAATTTTTGTTGTGTTTTTACAGTCGGTTTGCGTTGCCTTTACCGGCGGAATTTGCTATTATATTAGATGAGCAATAGTGCCTTCATGGGGTTCTCCGGCCCCGGGCAGGGCTATTGCCCTCGATGAGCGTGTGCTTTTGTGGAGTTCTCCGGCTCCGGCGAAGTGCGGCGCTTATCAGTTGAGCAATACGTTTTTTAAGGGAGTTCTCCGGCTCCGGTAAAAAGACGTTTGCCCCGCGCAGAAGGTACCAAATTCTGAATGGAGGAAGAAAAATGCCTAGAGCAAAGCAAACCATGGATGGCAATACCGCTGCCGCTCATGTAGCATATGCCTACACGGACGTGGCTGCCATCTACCCCATTACCCCCTCTTCTCCGATGGCTGACTCTGTGGACCAGTGGTCCGCTCAGGGCCAGAAGAACATCTTCGGCAACCAGGTCAAGGTCGTCGAGATGGAGTCTGAGGCAGGCGCTGCAGGCGCTGTGCACGGCTCTCTGGGTGCAGGTGCTGTTACCACCACCTTCACCGCTTCTCAGGGCCTGCTGCTGATGATCCCCAACATGTACAAGATCGCTGCTGAGCAGCTGCCCTGCGTGTTCGATGTTTCTGCACGTACCGTTGCTACCCAGTCCCTGAACATCTTCGGTGATCACAGCGACGTTATGGCATGCCGCCAGACCGGCTTCGCAATGCTGGTCGAGAGCAGCGTGCAGGAAGTCATGGACCTGTCCCCTGTTGCCCATCTGGCAGCAATCGAGGGCAAGGTTCCCTTCCTGAACTTCTTCGATGGCTTCCGTACTTCTCACGAGTACCAGAAGATCGAGAAGTGGGACTACGCCGACCTGAAGGAAATGTGCAACATGGAGGCTGTCGAGGAGTTCCGCGCAAAGGCTCTGAACCCCGAGCACCCCAAGATGCGCGGTTCCCACGAGAACGGCGACGTGTTCTTCCAGCATCGTGAGGCCTGCAACTCTGTCTACGACGCACTGCCCGCAGTCGTCGAGAAGTACATGGCCAAGATCAACGAGAAGCTGGGCACCAACTACGACCTGTTCAACTACTACGGCGCACCCGATGCCGATCGCGTCATGATCGCTATGGGCTCTGTCTGCGACGTTGCTGACGAGGTCATCGATTACCTGAACGCTAAGGGCGAGAAGGTCGGTATCATCAAGGTCCGCCTGTATCGTCCCTGGGTGTCCTCCGCTCTGCTGAAGGTCCTGCCTGCTACCGCTAAGAAGGTCGCAGTTCTGGACCGCACCAAGGAGCCCGGCTCTCTGGGCGAGCCCCTGTACCTGGATGTCGCAGCTACCCTGCGTGAGGCTGGCAAGAATGATGTCATCCTGACCGGCGGCCGTTACGGTCTGGGCAGCAAGGACACTCCCCCGTCCTCCATCTTCGCTCTGTTCAAGGAGCTGGAGAAGGATCAGCCGAAGGAGCGCTTCACCCTCGGCATCACCGATGATGTCACCGGCCTGTCTCTGCCTGAGGTCAAGCCCGCTCCCATCACCGCAGCAGCTGGCACCAAGGAGTGCAAGTTCTGGGGTCTGGGCGGCGACGGTACCGTCGGTGCGAACAAGAACTCCGTCAAGATCATCGGCGACCACACTGATAAGTATGTTCAGGCATACTTCCAGTATGACTCCAAGAAGACCGGCGGCGTGACCATCAGCCACCTGCGTTTCGGCGACAAGCCCATCCGCAGCCCCTACTACATCAACCAGGCTGACTTCGTGGCCTGCCACAACCCCGCTTACATCCACATGGGCATGAAGATGGTCCAGGATGTCAAGCCCGGCGGCGTGTTCATGATCAACTGCCAGTGGAACGATGAGGAGCTGGGCCATCACCTGAACGCTGAGGCCAAGAAGTACATCGCTGACAACAACATCCAGCTGTACACCATCAACGCTATCGATAAGGCTATCGAGATCGGTATGGGCAAGCGCACCAATACCATCCTGCAGTCCGCTTTCTTCAAGCTGGCTGACGTTATGCCCATCGAGGACGCTGTCAACTTCATGAAGCAGGCAGCTCAGAAGAGCTACGGCAAGAAGGGCCAGGACGTCGTTGAGATGAACTGGAAGGCCATCGATGCCGGTGTTGACGCCATCCACAAGGTGGACGTCCCCGCTTCCTGGTCCAACCCCGAGGCCGATCCCGCTCCGAAGGAGCTGGCTGGCCGTCCCGCGCTGGTCAAGCAGATCCGCGACGTCATGGAGCCCATCGCTCGTATGGACGGCGACAGCCTGCCTGTCTCTGCTTTCGTTGCTAACGCAAACGGCGAGTGGGAGCAGGGTGCTTCCGCTTACGAGAAGCGCGGCACCGCTGTGAACGTCCCCGAGTGGGATGCTTCCAAGTGTGTTGGCTGCAACCAGTGCGCATTCGTGTGCTCTCACGCAACCATCCGTCCCTTCCAGCTGACCGCTGACGAGCTGGCAGCAGCTCCCGCACAGACCAAGAGCCGCGACAACAAGCCCGCTAACGAGTACAAGTTCGTTATGGCTGTGTCTCCTCTGGACTGCATGGGCTGCGGCGAGTGTGTCACCGTCTGCCCCACCAAGGCTATCCAGATGGTTCCTCAGGAGTCTCAGGCCGATCAGCAGGCAGTCTTCGACTACTGCGTCGCCAACATCTCCAAGAAGCCCTCTAAGTTCGCAGACGACACCGTCATCGGCTCTCAGTTCAACCAGCCGCTGCTGGAGTTCTCTGGCTCCTGCGCAGGCTGTGCTGAGACCTCTTACGCACGTCTGATCACCCAGCTGTTCGGCGAGAAGATGTACATCTCCAACGCCACCGGCTGCTCCTCTATCTGGGGCGGTACTGCTTCCATCTCTCCGTACACTGTCAACAAGGACAGCGGCCACGGTCCTGCATGGTGCAACTCCCTGTTCGAGGATAACGCAGAGCACGGCCTGGGCCTGTATCTGGGCCAGAAGACCGTCCGTGAGAACCTGATCAAGCGCATCGCTGAGGTCGCTGGTTCTGACAAGGCTTCTGCTGAGCTGAAGGCTGCCTTTGACGAGTTCATGGCAACCAAGAACAACACCAAGGCTAACGATGCCCCCGCTAAGGCTCTGATCGCTGAGCTGGAGAAGGCTGCTGCCGCTGGCTGCACCGAGTCCGCTGAGATCCTGAAGAGCAAGGAGTTCATCGCCAAGAAGTCCGTCTGGATCTTCGGTGGTGACGGCTGGGCATACGACATCGGCTTCGGCGGTCTGGACCACGTCCTGGCTTCCGGCGAGGATGTCAACGTCATGGTCTTCGATACTGAGATGTACTCCAACACCGGCGGACAGGCATCCAAGGCCTCCAACATCGGCGAGGTCTGCCAGTTCGCTGCTGCTGGTAAGGAGATCAGCAAGAAGAGCCTGTCTGAGATCGCTATGACCTACGGTTACATCTATGTTGCTCAGATCGCTCTGGGCGCTAACATGAACCAGGCTGTCAAGGCTATCGCAGAGGCTGAGGCATATCCCGGCCCCTCCCTCATCATCGGCTACGCTCCCTGCGAGCTGCACGGTGTTAAGGGCGGCATGACCAACTGCCAGAACGAGATGAAGAAGGCAGTTGAGGCTGGTTACTGGAACCTGTTCACCTTCAATCCGGCCAACAAGGCTCAGGGCAAGAACCCCTTCACCCTGACCTCCAAGGCTGTGGATGCCGAGAAGTATCAGGCACTGCTGGCAAACGAGACCCGTTACAGCCGCCTGACTCGTGCATTCCCGGATCGTGCAAAGCAGCTGTTCGCTCGCAACGAGCAGGTCGCAAACGACCGTTACGAGCATCTGACCCGCCTGGTCGAGCTGTACAAGTAAACCAAAGTTCTTTTGACTCTGGCTGGAATTTTGCCGCAGCGGCACCTTAGTCCCGAAAGGGCGGCTGCTCCGTGCTGGCGATTACTGCGCAACGCAGCAGTACGAAACTGTGGCCCGGCCAGAGAAGAAATAACAGGCTTATTTCTACGCAGAGACTGGAGCTTTGTACTCCAAACTGATTTCAACTCTCTGCCCGCCTCCGAACGCGTCGGGGCGGGCAGAGCCTGAAATACCAAAGCGCCCGCGAGGGTCCTTGAAAGCATACTTCGCGTGTGTCAGGAGCATAAGGTCTGTTCGCAGATACCTTGCCCCGCCTGCTGCATAAGACCTGCTTGCAGGTATCTTGCCGCAGTCAAAAACGGATCCCGTTTTTAGCGCCCCGCTCACTGGAAACAGTGTCCGGGGCGTATTTTTGTGTCTTTTACACTTTCTTCATAGGTTTTTCATGAAATCCGGTGCGGAATCTGCTATACTACAGCCATGAGGATTCGGGGCCGCAACCGATTCCTTGTACATGATTCCTCCTCACACCAAAGCAATATCCAAACACAGCGCCCTTTCCGGTGAAGCCGCAAGCACCGGAGAGGGCGCTGTGCGTTTTTTCTGCGTCAATATTCCGGAAATGGACGCCTTACAGGGTTGACCGGGCATTTGAGTGGAGATATAATAAACCTGTAGGCTAAGAAACTTAGTAAAACGAATTTGTGGAGGTGAACGCAGGACAATGGACCCGGATCATAGTCGAAGACGATGGAATGATGCGGCCGGAGCGACCGCGAAAGGTGCTGCGTTCGCCTTTTTTGTACGCTGAACAGCGGAGTATCCGCTGTCCGGCTGCCGTACAAAAGAGGCGCAGCTTTGTGTGTGCAGATGGGCAGTGCGGCCCGGGGTCTGCGGCGCAGGAGCGGCGCTTTTTGCGTTGATGCGGCTGTGTCCTCCTGAGACAGAAAAGAGGAGGAACACAAATGGAAGAAGAAAAGAAGACCCCGGAGCGCGAAGAGGAACAGGCTCTTCCGGTGCAGGAGCTGCCCACGGATATTCCCGCTGAGGTGCGCCAGAAGCTGGCCGAAGACCTGAATGAGCAGGCCACCGAAGACCTCAAGCAGGACGTCCGCGAGGCCGAAAAAGAGGAGGCCAACGACGAAGAAGTCAAGGCCAACCCCGAGATGCTGACCAAGAGCCGTCTGCTCAAGCTGCTCGTCAAAAAGCAGTACGTCAAGCTGCGCGAAGTGACCGAGGAAGAGCAGCCCGCCGACCTGGCCGAGCTGCTGGAAGAGCTGGACGAGAACAACCGCCTCGTGGTGTTCCGTCTGCTGAAAAAGGACGTTGCAACGGAAGCATTCGCCTATATGTCCGATGAGGCCCGCGACGACCTCGTGAATGCTTTCTCCGACGTCGAGCTGGTGAGCGCCATCGAAGATATGAGCCTTGACGACGCCGCCGACCTGCTGGAAGATATGCCCGCAGGCGTGGTCAAGCGGGTGCTGGAAAAGTCGTCCCGCCAGACCCGTGAGAGCCTGAACAAGCTGCTGAACTACCCCGAGAGCTCTGCAGGCAGCCTGATGACCCCCGAATACGTCCGTCTGCGGCAGGATATGACCGTCAGTGACGCCTTCGCCGCTATCCGCAAGCAGGGTGAGAACGCTGAGACGGTCTACACCTGCTATGTGGTGGAGCGCAACCGCCTGCTGGGCGTCGTGTCGGCCCGCAGCCTGCTGCTGTCTGACCCCTCTACCCCCATCGTGGACATCATGGACGACAATGTCGTCACCGTGAAGGTCACGGATGACCAGGAGTATGTGGCCCGCGAGATGCAGCGCTACGACTTCACCGCGATGCCTGTTCTGGACAACGAGGGCATGTTCGTCGGTATCATCACCATCGACGACGCCATCGACGTCCTGACCGATGAGAGCACCGAGGATATGCAGAAGATGGCAGCTATTCTGCCCGACGACGATGCCACCACCTACTTCGGCACCAGCGTCTGGACCCACGCCAAGCAGCGTATCCCCTGGCTGCTCATCCTGATGCTCTCTGCTACCTTCACCGGCATGGTCACGACCCACTACGAAGAGGCTTTCGTCAGCCTGCCCCTGCTGGTCTCCTTCATGCCCATGCTGATGGATACCGCCGGCAACTGCGGCAACCAGATCAGCACCCTGATGGTCCGCGGCCTCGCTCTGGGTGAGGTGGAGCCCAGCGACTTCCTCAAAGTTCTGGGCAAGGAGCTGCGGGTCTCCGCCATCGTCGGTGCGGTGCTGGGCCTCGTCAACGGTCTGCGCATCTACCTGATGTACACCTACCTCTACGCCGGCCAGTATGACAATGTCATCGGCTACGCAGTGGTCGTCAGCGTGTCGCTGTTCTTCAGCGTCATCCTCGCAAAGCTGGTGGGCGGTATGCTGCCCCTGGCCGCCAAGAAGCTGGGCGCCGACCCGGCCATCATGGCGACCCCCTTCATCACCACCATCGTGGACGCCTGCAGCTTGATTTTGTATTTCCAGATCGCACAGGCTGTCTTCCGCGGCATGATGTAAATACACAAAAACGCCCCTGCTCAGGAAGTGCTGAGCGGGGGCGTTCTGTTTCCCAGATACAGCAAGGCCCCCGTCTGGCGCTTGCGGCGACGCCAGAGGGGGTCTTGCTGTTTGGGGTATTGCTTTGGTGTGAGGAGGAATCATGTGCAAGGGGCGGTTGCGGCCCCGCACCCTTGTGAGCTATAGTATACCCGAATTACCGGCCAAAATCATGTCTTTCCTGTGAAAGATTTGTTAATCGGCCTGTGAAATTTTTGGAGCGGAAATGCAGAGCTTTGCTTACAGCGTCTCGATGTCGCTCACGGTGATTTCGTCAGAGCGGGAATTTTTGGTGTAGGTCACGCGCTGATTGCCGCAGGTAAAGCTAACGGCGACGGTGCGGCTGGAACGGTACCAGCTGTCATAGGTTGGCTGGCTGATTTCATACGCCAAGGCAACACTGCGCTCCTCGCCGGGTCTGATGGTGAGACTGTCATAGGTGCGCCAGATGTCTGCATCTCCCACATCCCGTGCGCTGAAGTTGAACGGGGGGATGGGGGTACCATCCAGCGTAGTGGCAAAGTTATCACCGCTGAGCGTCACAGGCTTCGAGCTGACATTAGTCATGACGATTCTGAAAGAGATCTCGTTGACGGGAACAGTGGCATTTGCGGCCCAATATCTGCTTCTGCCAATTTTGCAATCCGTAGCCACGATGCCGCCGACTGCGCCCTCGATCAAAGCCTGATTGACAGCCTCATTGGTGGAAGAGCAGGCCGTCAGGGCAGCGGCCGCAGCCACAACGCTCAGACCTCTCAGGAATACTCGGCGGGAAAACATCTCAGACATTCTTCATACCTCCGTGCGGGCGGGACGCGCCCTGTTTTGACTCGATGATAGCATAGAAAAGCCAGCGGTACAAGCGGTTCAGCGTAATATACAACGTAGTATTTCACAGCGCCGCGTGCTGACGGCCCATCTCCACATAAGCTTTTGCGTTCTCGATGTTGTGGGCCAGCTGGTCGTCCCGGATGGTCTTGATGACCCGGGCAGGCACGCCTACCGCCACCGAGTTGTCGGGGATGACCATTCCTTCAGGCACCAGCGCCCCGGCCCCGATGATGCAGTTTTTGCCCACGACGGCGTGGTTGAGGATGGTAGCATGCATCCCGATGAGGCTGTTGTCCCCCACCGTGCAGCCGTGGACGAGGGCGCTGTGGCCTACGGTGACGTTTTTGCCCAGAACGACCTGCCCGCCGGGGTCGCAGTGGAGCACGGCGTTGTCCTGCACATTGCTGTTCTCGCCCAGAACCAGCGCGCCCTCGTCGGCCCGCAGTACAGCCCCGTACCAGATGTTCACGCCCCTGCCCAGTGTCACGTCGCCCAGCACCGTCGCATTCGCCGCCACAAAGACAGCACCCTCATCCCGGGGCATTTTTCCACCAAAGGAGAGCATCATTGTTGAAAAACCACCTTTCTCTTTTGCTTCATTTATGGTATTCTTTATTATAGCTCTTATTGTCGGAGCAAGGAAGCCCCCCAGGCTTCCGAAGGAGTATCAATTTATGCAGTTTCATCCCTTTGCGCGGCGGTTTCTGGCTCTGGCCCTGACCGCTGCATTCATGACTACAGCGGCACTGTCCGGTTTTGCCGTCTACGCGATGCCCATTCAGGCCGCCTACCCGCAGGAATCCATCTACCTCTTCGATGCCGACACCGGCGAAGCTCTCGTGGAGCAGAACCCCGACCTTCCCCGCTGCGTTGCCAGCCTGACCAAGATGATGACGGCCCTTCTCGTGCTGGAAAGCGGCACCGACCTCAGTGCCGGTATCACCATCCCGGCCAGCCTCACGCCGGAACTTCAGTCCATCCGGGCCAACCGGGGCCACACCATCGGCCTGCAGGCCGGCGAGACGGTGCGCCGCATCGATATGATGTACGCCATGCTCCTGCCCAGTGCCAACGACGCAGCCAGCGTACTGGCCGTCGATGCCTCCGGCAGTCTGGCCGCCTTCGCGGCTCAGATGAACGTCCGGGCCGGTCAGCTGGGCTGTACGGCCACCCATTTCACCTGCCCCCACGGTCTCTACGACGGCGGCAACTACTCCACAGCCCGCGATATGGCGAAGATCGCGCTGGCCTGCTATGCGGACCCGACCTACCGCCAGATAGCGGACACGGTGTCCTATGAACTGCCCGCCACCAACCTGCATCCGGCCCGGACGGTCACGACCACCAACAAGCTTTTGCAGCCCGGCAGCGGCTATTACCGCAGCTACGCCCACGGCATGAAGACCGGCTTCACCACCCAGGCCGGGCGGTGCTTCGTCACCTTTGCCCAGAAGGACGGCCATACGTACGGGCTGGTCATCCTGGGCTCGAACTCCCAGAATATCTTCCGGGAGGCGGCAGAGCTGTTCGACTGGGCCTTTACCAGCCCCGAACTGCACCCCGCCCCGGCAGAGCCCGAGGCCGAACCCGAGAAGCACGGGCTGAGTGCATTCTGGCACAAAGTGTTTGGCTGATGTTTGAATGTTAAGGAGGACAAGCCTATGAATCGACCCACCTTCCTGCGCCGGAGCACGGCGCTGCTGCTCACGCTGGTGCTGATGGTCTGCGCCGCCCTGCCCGGGTTTGCCGCTTATCAGATGCCCATCCAGACGGCCAGCGACACCGAGTCGGTCTATCTCTTCAATCTGGATACCGGCAAGCCCATCCTCAGGCAGAACTCTGACCAGCAGCGCTACATCGCCAGCCTCACCAAGATGATGACGGCTCTGCTCTTCCTTGAGAGCGGCAAGGACATGAACGCTGAGATCACCATCCCCACCAGCCTGACCCAGGAGTTCAAGGACATCCAGAACGCCAACGGCTCCACCATGAACCTCCGCATCGGCGAGACGGTGCGCCGCATCGACCTGCTCTACGGTCTGCTGGTGGCCAGCGCCAACGACGCGGCCAGCGTCATCGCCAGCGACGTCTCGGGCGGCGACCTGACGGCCTTTGTGGCCCAGATGAACGCCCGCGCCAAGGAGCTGGGCTGCACGGATACCACCTTCTCCTGCGTCCACGGTCTGTACGACTACGGCAACGTCTCCACGGCAGAGGACCTTGCAAAAATTGCCGCTGCCTGCTACGCCAACGAGACCTATATGCAGGCCGCGAACACCCTCACCTATACGCTGCCCGCCACGAACCTGCACCAGAACGAGCGGACCATCAAGTCCACCAACCTCATGCTGGACCCGGAGTATGCCTATCACCGCGACTATGTCCGGGGCATGAAGACCGGCTTCACCACCCTCGCAGGCCGGTGCTTCGTCACCTTTGCCCAGCAGGACGGCCACACCTACGGCCTCGTGGTGCTGGGCAGTGATATGAACAACATCTACCGCGAGTGTGCGGAGATTTTGGACTGGGCCTTCTCCAGCTTTTCTGACCGTCAGCTGGTGGACACGGAGACGGTGCTCACCACCGTCCCGCTGACCAAGTGCCGCACGGAGGAAGCCGTGGAGCTCTACGCCGCCAGCGGCCTCAGCGGCTACGGCCATGCCGACGATGAAGTGACCTTCGAGTTCTCGGTGCCGGAGAGCACTTCGGCCACCGTCAAGGAGGGTGCCGTGCTTGGTACGGCCACCGTCTACCTCGACGGCTACGAGATGGGAACGGTGGACCTTGTGACCCACAAAGAATATGTGTCGGACTTTCGCACCGACGCCAAAACGACCCTTCTTCTCATGGCCGCGCTCATCGGCATCCTCATCGTGCTGGGCTTCCTGACGATGGTGGCCGGCGGCGGTTCGCTGAACCTGCGGCGGCGGAATTGGTCCCGCAGAAGATAATCGGATCAAATAGCAATAGCAAAAGCTC
>ENA-OZVZ01000191-OZVZ01000191.1-human-gut-metagenome-genome-assembly--contig:-NODE-191-length-12892-cov-5.489522_pt1 | contig 12892 bp, 8 predicted proteins | sample MGYA00243450_ERZ654055 | MGnify/ENA primary metagenome ERZ654055 (study PRJEB26926, sample SAMN06164907) | human gut metagenome | biome: ENVO:00009003; feature: ENVO:2100002; material: ENVO:00002003... | reverse complement strand
GTTTATTCTCTGTCTTATTATTTAGCATCTTTTATCACAATATTTCTTTATACTATAAGTATTTATTGGTAATTTCGGGCAATTTTTTACAGAATGTAAGTAATTGATTATAAATTATTGATATGGAAAATTTAAATATTGCACTTCTGCTGATGGTGGTGGGCATGGCTACCGTGTTTGCGATCCTGCTGATTGTCATCTATTTAGGCAAGGCGATGATTGCACTTGTCAACAAGTATGCGCCCGAAGAGGCGGTGGCTGCCAAGAAGGAAGGTCCCGCTCCGATATCGGCCAACATCATGGCGGCCATCAGTGCCGCGGTTGCCGTAGTGACACACGACAAAGGCAAGGTGACGAAGGTGGAGAAACTGAAATAAAAAACACATTATTCATATTTTTACAGAATAGAATCAACGATGAAAAGAGAAATTAAGTTCAGCTTGGTCTTCAGGGACATGTGGCAGAGCGCCGGTAAGTATGTTCCCCGCGTTGATCAGCTGGTGAAGGTGGCTCCCGCCATTGTGGAGATGGGCTGTTTTGCCCGCGTGGAAACCAACGGCGGCGGCTTCGAACAAGTGAATTTGCTTTTTGGAGAAAACCCGAATAAGGCCGTGCGTGCCTGGACGAAACCTTTCCATGAAGCCGGCATACAGACACACATGCTGGACCGTGCGCTGAACGGCCTCCGTATGAGCCCCGTGCCTGCCGACGTGCGCAAGCTCTTCTATAAGGTAAAGAAGGCGCAGGGCACTGACATCACCCGCACGTTCTGCGGACTGAACGACGTGCGCAACATCATCCCCTCCATCGGCTATGCCCACGAGGCCGGCATGATTTCGCAATGCTCGCTCTGCATCACCCACTCGCCGGTACACACGGTGGAATACTACGTCAACATGGCCAAGCAGCTCATCGAAGCCGGTGCCGACGAAATCTGCATCAAGGACATGGCGGGCATCGGACGCCCCGTGACACTGGGCAAGATTGTGGCCGGCATCAAGCAGATTAAGGACATCCCCATCCAGTATCACAGCCATGCGGGCCCCGGCTTCAACATGGCCAGCATTCTGGCCGTCTGCGAAGCCGGATGCGACTACATCGACGTGGGCATGGAGCCGTTGTCGTGGGGTACGGGTCATGCCGACCTGCTCAGCGTGCAGGCCATGCTGAAGGACGCCGGCTATCAGGTGCCCGAAATCAACATGGAGGCCTACATGAAGGTGCGCGCCCTCATCCAGGAGTTCATGGACGACTTCCTGGGCCTGTACATCTCGCCGCGTAACCGTCTGATGAACTCCCTGCTCATCGGTCCGGGTCTGCCGGGCGGCATGATGGGTTCGCTGATGGCTGACCTGGAGACGAACCTCGAAAGCATCAACAAATACAAGGCCAAGCACAACCTGCCTTTCATGAAGCAGGACGAGCTGCTCATCAAGCTCTTCAACGAAGTGGCTTACGTATGGCCGCGCGTGGGTTATCCTCCCTTGGTGACTCCCTTCAGCCAGTACGTCAAGAACCTGGCCATGATGAACGTCATCGCCATGGAGAAGGGCAAGGAACGCTGGGGCATGATTGCCGACGACATCTGGGACATGATTCTGGGCAAGGCCGGAAAGCTGCCGGGCGAGCTGGCTCCCGAAATCGTGGAGAAGGCCGAACGCGAGGGACGCAAGTTCTTCACCGGCAACCCGCAGGACAACTATCCCGACTGCCTGGACAAGTACCGCAAGATGATGAAGGAGAAGAAATGGGATACGGGCGAAGACGACGAAGAACTTTTCGAATATGCCATGCACCCCGCCCAGTATGAGGCCTACAAGAGCGGAAAGGCCAAGGAAGACTTCCTGGCCGACGTGGAGAAGCGCCGCGCCGAGCAGAACAGTACTACAGCCGACGACGCCAAACCCAAGACCCTGACCGTACAGGTGGACGGACAATCCTATCGCGTGACCGTGGCTTATGGCGACATCGACCTGCCCGCCTCGGCTACCGAGAAGGTGGCTCCCTCGGGCGAAGGCGAGGCGGTAGTGGCTCCGCTGGAAGGCAAGTTCTTCCTGACCAAGAACACGCAGGAGACGCCGATCAAGGTGGGCGACCGCGTAAAGAAGGGCGACCTGCTGTGCTACATCGAGGCTATGAAGACCTACAACGCCATCCGTAGCGACGTGGAGGGCACCGTGACCGCCATCTGCCTGAACTCGGGTGACTCAGTATCAGAAGACGACGTATTAATGAAGATAGGATAATGGAAGATATATTTGGAAAACTCTATGACATGACGGCGTTCAGCAACATCATTGCCGACCCGTCGTTCCTCGTGATGTATGCCATTGCCTTCATCCTGCTCTACCTGGGCATCAAGAAGCACTACGAGCCGTTGCTGCTGGTGCCCATCGCCTTCGGTGTGCTCATCGCCAACTTTCCGGGCGGCGAAATGGGCGTCATCCAGGCCGACGAGAACGGTATGGTAATGGTGAACGGGGTGATGAAGAACATCTGGGAAATGCCTCTGCACGAGATTGCCCACGAGCTGGGACTGATGAACTTCATCTACTATATGCTGATCAAGACCGGTTTCCTGCCGCCCGTCATCTTCATGGGTGTGGGCGCCATGACCGACTTCGGCCCCATGCTCCGCAACCTGCGCCTGTCCATCTTCGGCGCAGCCGCCCAGCTGGGTATCTTTACGGTGTTGATTTGTGCCGTGCTGATGGGCTTCACGCCTAAGGAAGCCGGTGCGCTGGGCATCATTGGTGGTGCCGACGGCCCGACGGCCATCTTCACCACCATCAAGCTGGCTCCCCACCTGCTGGGCCCCATCGCCATCGCGGCCTACTCGTACATGGCTCTGGTGCCGGTCATCATCCCGCTGGTTGTGAAGCTGCTTTGCACCAAGAAGGAGCTGATGATCAACATGAAGGAGCAGGAGAAGCTCTACCCGTCGAAGACCGAAATCAAGAACCTGCGCGTATTGAAGATTATCTTCCCGATAGCCGTGACGACCATCGTGGCCCTGTTCGTGCCTACGGCCGTGCCTTTGATCGGTATGCTGATGTTCGGTAACCTCATCAAGGAAATCGGTTCGGACACAAGCCGCCTGTTCGACGCCGCCGCCAACAGCATCATGAACGCCGCCACTATCTTCCTGGGCCTCAGTGTGGGTGCCACGATGACGAGCGAGGCTTTCCTGAACTGGACGACCATCGGCATCGTAGCCGGAGGTTTCCTGGCCTTTGCCCTGTCCATCTCGGGCGGTATCCTGTTCGTGAAGCTGATGAACCTCTTCTCGAAGAAGAAGATCAATCCGCTGATTGGTGCGACGGGCTTGAGCGCCGTGCCTATGGCAAGCCGCGTGTGCAACGAGATTGCCACGAAGTACGACCCGAAGAACCACGTGCTGAACTACTGTATGTCCAGCAACATCTCGGGTGTCATCGGTTCGGCCGTGGCTGCCGGTGTGCTCATCTCTTTCTTAGGATAAGAGTAATGCTTATAAAGTAAGGAAGTGTATCTTTAGATATTAATATATAAATGTAGAGGTGTGTCGAGTGAATTCGAAAGAAGACAGTTGGACACACCTCTATTTTTATTGGTAGAATAAGTTATTATTGGATGCGGGGAATATGCAATGTATTTCCTGTTTCCAATTCGTATTCTTCCTCGTAGACTGTTATTTTTATAGTAGGGCCAGAAAGTAAAGTAATTTTTATTTCCTGATTGATTTCTATCTGCAATTTCCTTCCTTGATAATTGGTTTTAAATATATATTTCTTCCATTGATTAGGTAGAGTTGGTGCGAATTTCAATTTCCCTTTTTGTGTTTGCATCCCGCCGAATCCTTTGGCAATAGCTAGCCATGAACCGGGCATGCTTGTAATATGTAGACCTTCAGCCGTTTCATTATTGTAATCGTCTAGATCTAGGCGGGTGGCGTGCAGAAAAAGTTGATATGCTTTTTCTGTTTCACCAATACGTGCGGCAAGTATCGCATGGATATGCGGTGAAAGTGAGGATTCATGTACTGTCATGGGTTCATAGAAGTTGAAATTACGCCGTATCGTTTCTATATCAAATTTGTGATAGTATAAGTAAAGTCCCAGTAAAACATCACTTTGTTTAATATAACAGGAACGTAGTATACGATCCCATGACCAATGTTGGTTGATTGGCCGTTCATCTGCTGGGATGGCTTCTGTACTTTGTAATGTTTTGTCCATAAAACCATCATTTTGTACGAAAATGCCCAAGTCTTTATCTTCTGGTAAGTACATTTGTTCGGCTATGTTATGCCAAAGAGGTGTTTCAGTTTCGTAGTCAAGGTGGGTAAGATTGCATATACGTGTATAATCTTCTGGATATTTTTGTGCAGCCAAATCTAAATAATATAGTGTCATTTTAAGGCTGCTGGCACAAGAAAGATTGGTATACCAGTTGTTGTCTACATTGTTTTGATATTCGTCTGGGCCTGTTACTCCTAGAATGACATATTGTTGTTTGGGCTTTGAGAATGTGACTCTTTGGCTCCAAAATCGGCAAATTGCTATCATTACTTCCAGACCATATTTTAAAATATACTCGTTGGATCCTGTAATGGCTGCATATTGTAGAATGGCATAAACAATGATATTGTTACGGTGTATTTCTTCAAAAGTAATTTCCCATTCACTATGACATTCTTCTCCGTTATTGGTTACCTGAGGAAAAAGTGCTGCTCCATCTTTAAATCCCAGTTTATGGGCGTTTTCAATTGCTTTAGGTAGTTGGTTATAGCGATACATCAGTAAGTTCTTTACAATGCTTCGGGGCGTAGCCAGCAAGAAAAAAGGGACACAGCAGAGTTCGGTATTCCAGTAGGTGTTTCCTCCGTATTTTTCACCGGTGAAACCTTTGGGGGCAATATTCAGACGCGGATCGTCTCCTCGGTAAGTTTGGTAAAGTTGGAAAATGTTGTATCGTATGCCTTGTTGTGCTTCTGGATCACCTTGAATGACGACATCTGTTTCATCCCAAATTTTATGCCATGCTTGCTGATGTGCTTTTGTAAGTGCTTCCCATCCGTCACTTTTAGCTTTACGAGCCATGCAGGTGGAAGTTTCTACTAAATGTTGCCTTTCATAATAGAGAGATGAAGCTACAATGACATATTTCAACAACGCCACAGTGTCTCCAGGTTTTACGTCGGTTCCTAGACTGAATCCTGTTTGTTTCCCTTTTTCGATGCGTATAGGATTAAGGCTGGTCTCTTTATTGTTTTTGTAAAAATGATAGGTCATGGCATAGCATACTTGTGAATCTTCCCTTCGAGTTTGTGTCCACAAATAGGCGCAGTCCTGTATCACTCCCGAGTCTAGTATATTCCATATTTTTTCTTCCGTGTATTCTGAATGGTCGTTCAGATTGGCTTCAAGTAGTGGAAGGAGAGATAGTTTGCCGGTATAGTTTTGTGAAGTGACACTGTAACGGATTAAGCAAAGATCTGGGTAGGCCATGTTGACTAAATGTTCTGCATGTAAGTGTAAGCAGTTTCCTCGGGGAGAAGTTACTTTGACATCTCGGTAGGAAATGCCATTATACATGTCAAGTCTTCGATTGAAGCTATTTACATCCCATTGTGCCAGATCTAATTCTTCATCGATCAGACGTAAGTGTATGCTGCTCCAGTTAGCGGCATTGGGAATGCGTGTAAAATAATGGGGAAATCCGTTTTTCCACCAAGCCACACGGGTTTTGTCAAGAAAGGGAATGCCTGCGACGAACGAGCCCTGATAGCTGTCACTACTGTAAGGTTCCTCGAAGTTACCTCGTTGTCCGAATCGCCCATTTCCCAAACTAAATATACTTTCGGACATTCGGAGGTCATCTGCATGAAATTCATCTTCAATGATATTCCATTCATCTGTTTTCAGGTATTTTTTCATGGTGCTGTATTCTATGGTTGCGCCGTAAAGTTAAACATTTATGTCGATAAAAGAATATCACAGTCAGGAATTTCAGAAAAGAAATTCCTGACTGTGATATTTTGATAAGAAAATCTAGGGAAGTATCCTCTTCTTTATTCAGACTTTCCTTCTTTGATAATGTAGACAAATGCTGCACCGATTATCAACATGATGCCAGCTGTGACAAGCATATTGATTTCGGGGGGCAGGCAACCTTCGGGGGTAAATAAGGCTAAAATCGTACCACCCAAGGCGGCTGCCACAATCTGTGGAATGCAAATGGTTCCATTGAAAAGCCCTAAATAGGTACCCATATGACTACCACTTAATGAATTGGTGAGAATTGTAAAGGGAAGAGCTAGCATGGCCGCCCATGCGCAACCTATCAGGATAAATGAGAAAAACAGAGTGTACTGGCTGTGGATGAAGTAAGTAGAAATAAATCCAATTCCACCTAATACGAGGCTGAGTGAATATACCAATCGGCGATTCTTGAACAGAGGAATGCAGATAGCCCACAGAACAGAACCAATGGCTTGGACAGCAAAGAGCACGCCGACCCAGTTAGCTGCTTCTTGATATTCTTGACTGGTTGTGTCGAGTAATACTTTCTTTACACCGTTTACTACATTTTCTACAGTAGGAGCATCGAAAACATTGGCCGCGATACTACCGTTCGTATAGGTCCACATAAACATGAAAGCAAACCAACAGAAAAATTGTACCAGCCCAACTGTCCAAAAGGTTTTGGGAGCTTTAATCAAAAGTTTCAGCATGTTTGTCTTCTCTTCTTTTTCACTGATGCCATGGTATTCTGCATATTCCTTAGGAGGCATTTCCTTAACCTTGACTGAAGTGTAGATGACGCATAGGATCAGGATAGCGGCTCCGATGTAGAAAGAATAGATAACAGAATCGGGAATAACTCCCAAGGAGGCTGTATTTTGGATTCCTATCCAAGCGAAAAAGAAAGGAAATAAATAGCCGACGAGGCTTCCTGCATTGCAAAGGAAGCTCTGAATGGAATAGGCCAAGCCTTTTTGTTTTTCGTTTACCATGTCGCCTACCATCATCTTGAACGGCTGCATGGCCATGTTGATAGAGGTGTCAAGAAACATAAGGGCAAAGAGACCAAAAATCATGGCAGTACTTACGCTCATACCAAAACTGCCGGCGTTAGGCAACAGGCACATCACAAGTACGGCTATGAGTGAGCCGATGAATAGATAGGGTATACGCCGTCCGAATCGTGTCCACGTACGGTCACTGGCTGCTCCGACAATCGGTTGGACTATGATACCTGCCAAAGGGGGGAGTATCCAGAAATAACTTAAAGAATGGGGATCAGCCCCTAGTGTGGCAAATATACGGCTGATATTTGCGCTTTGTAAAGCATAGGCTATCTGTACGCCGAAAAAACCGAAGCTGATGTTCCACAGCTTCCAAAAACTTAAATCTGGTTTTACTTTCATGGTCTTATTATGTTTTTACATTTTTATGTTGTTTCATTTAGTTGTGCCTCTAACTACTAAGTTGGTACGTACGATTTTATTGGGGCTTTTTTCTTCTCCCTCTAATTTTTCGTAAAGGATGTTGAAGGCACTTTTCCCGACTTCTTCTCCATGTTGTTCTACAGTTGTCAGTTTGGGATCTGTACTTTGAGCTATAACTCCGTTGGTAAATCCACAGATAGATACTTCGTCAGGAACCTTGAGTCCAACTAGCTTGCAGGCATAAAGAATACCTGCTGCCGTTTCGTCATTGATCGCGAAGAAACCGTCTGGACGCTCAGGGCTTTCCAATAGGTCGGGAGTGATGGCAATAGCCCGTTCTCTTGTGTCACAGAGTAGAATCATGGAATCATCGACCGGTATCTTATATTTCTTCATGGCGTCCAGATAACCGTTACGTCGGTTTTTGGTGATTTCAAGATGAGGTGAGGCACCATAGAAGTAAATTCGTTTACATCCTGTTTGTATCATGTATTCTACAGCGGCAAAAGAACCTGCATAATCGTCTACTACCACTCGTTCCGTCTTGATGCCAGTACAAATGCGGTCGTAGAAGACAATAGGAATATTGTTTTCTAACAGTTCCTGATAATGTTCGTAATGGGAGGTTTCTTTAGCTAAGGAAGCGATAACTCCACATACGCGGGCGGCAAGAAACGAATGGACGATTTTTACTTCCTGTTCATATGATTCGTTACTTTGGGCAACAATTATGTTGTATCCGGCTTCCGATGATGCTTGCTCAATACCACTAAGTACGCATGAGAAAAAGTGATGTACCATTTGTGGAACAATGACCCCAATGGTATTACTTCGTCCGGCTCTCAGGTTTACAGCTTGTGCGTTGGGCTTGTAATTGTGTTCGTGGGCATAGGCATGTATTAGATCGCGCGTTTCCTGACTGATGTCAGGATTGTTCTTTAAGGCTCGTGACACGGTCGATGGAGAAACATTTAATGCGCGTGCTATGTCTTTAATGGTGATTTGAGGCTTGTTCATATGTATAGGTATTTTCCATCCAAAGGTAGACAATATTTTTTGTCTTGCAAATGGGGAAGGCTATAGCTTGCTATATTTTTATTGCAAAATTAGAGGAACTGACTGATTTCGTTTTATAGATTGAAAATTATCGGATTATCTATTTTCGCAAACGATTGCGATACCTGCTTTTACAATGGGGATAGACTTTTCGTTTTTTCAGATAGCTGAGGAAAGCGAATACTGTTGCATGAATCGTTTGTATTTATTATCTTTGAAAGCGATTATTTCATTATAAAGATTATAAGCATGAAGCATCTTGTTTTTTTGAGTTTGTTTATAGGAACCTGTTTCTTATTCTTGTCTTGTGGTACAAACAATTCTCCTAGGGAAAATGAGGAAGAAAATGGAAGTGGTTCTGAGAATTTGGAGTTTGCTCTCGGAGCTGACATCAGCTGGGTAACCGAGATGGAGAGCCAGGGGCATAAGTTCTACAATGCGGCTGGGCAGGAGCGCGAATGTACCGCCCTGATGAAGGAATGCGGCCTCAATGCCATCCGTCTGCGCGTGTGGGTCGACCCTTCGAAGCACGGCGGATGGTGCGACGTGGAAGATATGGTCGTGAAAGCCGTGCGGGCCAAGAACCTGGGCATGGACGTGATGGTGGATTTCCACTACAGCGACTTCTGGGCCGACCCCAGCAAGCAGGTGAAGCCCGCGGCCTGGAAGGACATGGATCTCGACCAGCTGAAGGAAGCCATCAGGAACCATACCACCGAAGCCTTGCAGGCACTGAAGGCCAAAGGTGTGACACCCAAGTGGGTACAGGTGGGCAACGAGATACGCCCGGGTATGCTGTGGGACGAAGATGCCTCGCTCAGCGGTGCCTCGTGGAGCGGCGAAAGCACCATCGACTATGACGGTAACCGCAAGGTGAGCTTCAAGGAAAACTGGGCCAATTTGGCCGCCTTCATCAATGCGGGCTATGATGCCGTGAAGAGTGTTTTCCCGCAGGCTGTCGCCATCGTCCATCTGGACAACGGTTTCGACAAGAGCCTCTACACCTGGTTCTTCGACGAGCTGAAGAAGAAGGGCGGCAAGTGGGACATGATCGGCATGTCGCTCTATCCCTACTGGTGCATCAACTGGGATAACAAGGATGCCGACGGCAATCAATATACCGACCCCAATAAGGTAATTACCGACTGCATCGCCAACATCAAGGCTGTCAGTGCCCGCTACGGTTGCGACGTGATGGTGGTGGAGACGGGCATGGAGTGTGCCGACGACAAGGGCAACCTGGCCAGCGACGCCGTCCTCCAGCAGGGCAGGGAGCAGCTGGCACGCATCATCAAGGAATGCCGCGAGAATACCGATGGCAAGTGCAAGGGCGTGTTCTACTGGGAGCCCGAGTGCAAGCCAAGCCAATACCGCCTGGGTGCTTTCACCTCGGACGGAAAACCTACCGTAATTATGAACGCCTTTAAAGACTGACAAGCCTATGAACCAAAGAATGTTGGTAACCTTGTGTTGCCTGTTGTTGGCCTGGATGATGGCCGCCCAGCAACGCACAGAGACGTTGTTGGAGAAGAACTGGAGATTTACGAAGGGCGATGTGGCCGATGCCATGAAGCCGGAGTTTGACGACACGAAGTGGGAGACGGTCACCGTGCCCCACGACTGGGCCATCTACGGCCCCTTCGACCGTAACAACGACCTGCAGAATGTGGCCGTGACGCAGAACCTCGAGACGGCCGCTTCGGTGAAGACAGGCCGAACGGGTGGTCTTCCCTACGTAGGGGTGGGGTGGTATCGCACCACGTTCGAAGCTCCTGCGGGCAAGCAGGTGTCGCTCGTCTTCGACGGCGCCATGAGCGAGGCGCGCGTCTACGTCAACGGGCAGGAAGCCTGCTTCTGGCCCTGCGGCTACAATTCCTTCCATTGCGACGTTACACCTTATCTATATAAGGATGGTCAGCCGAACGTATTGGCCGTGCGGCTGGAGAATCGTCCCCAGTCCTCACGCTGGTATCCGGGCGCGGGCTTGTACAGAAACGTACGTGTCGTAACCACGGAAGCGGTGCATGTACCCGTATGGGGTACCCAGCTCACCACGCCCCATGTGGCCGCCGACTATGCCTCCGTCTGCCTCAAGACTACCGTCGAGGGAGCCGGCACTCAGGACGTGCGTATCGTCACCGAAATCCTCTCGCCCGAAGGGCAGGTGGTGGCCGTGAAGGACAATACGATGAAAATCAACCACGGCAAGCCCTTCGAGCAGAACTTCCTCGTGGACAAGCCTCAGTTGTGGAGTCCCGAGACACCTTATTTATATAAGGCCTCTTCGAAGATATACGTGGACGGCTGTCAGGTGGACGAGTACGTCACCCGTTTCGGCATCCGAAGCATCGAACTGGTGGCCGACAAGGGCTTCTTCCTCAACGGCAAGCACCGCAAATTTCAGGGTGTGTGCAACCATCACGACCTCGGCCCGCTGGGTGCCGCCATCAACGTGGCTGCCCTCCGCCGCCAGCTGACGTTGCTCAAGGACATGGGTTGCGACGCCATCCGCACCTCCCACAATATGCCCGCGCCCGAGCTGGTGCAGCTCTGCGACGAGATGGGCTTCATGATGATGCTCGAGCCTTTCGACGAATGGGATATCGCCAAATGTGAGAACGGGTACCACCGCTATTTCAACGAGTGGGCGGAGCGGGACATGGTGAACATGCTCCGCCAGTATCGCAACAACCCCAGCGTGGTGATGTGGAGCATCGGCAACGAAGTGCCCACCCAGTGCAGCCCCGAAGGCTACAAGGTGGCTTCGTTCCTGCAGGACATCTGCCATCGCGAAGACCCCACACGCCCCGTCACCTGCGGCATGGATCAGGTATCCTGTGTCCTGGGCAATGGCTTTGCCGCCATGCTCGACGTGCCCGGCTTCAACTACCGCACGCACCGCTACGTGGAGGCCTACGGCCAGTTGCCACAGAATCTGGTGCTGGGTTCCGAGACGGCTTCCACCGTCAGCTCGCGTGGCGACTACAAGTTCCCTGCCGAGCTGAAGAAACATGCCATGTACGACGACCATCAGTCTTCGGGTTACGACCTGGAGGCCTGCTCGTGGTCGAATGTGCCCGACGAGGACTTTGCTTTGGCCGACGATTACGACTGGACACTCGGCCAGTTCGTGTGGACAGGTTTCGACTATCTGGGCGAACCGTCGCCCTACGACACTGACGCATGGCCCAGCCATAGCTCCGTGTTCGGCATCATCGACCTGGCCAGCCTGCCCAAGGACCGCTACTACCTCTATCGCAGCCTTTGGAACAAGCGCGACAACACCCTCCATGTATTGCCCCACTGGACCTGGCCCGGCAGGGAAGGAGAGAACACGCCCGTCTTTGTCTACACCAGCTACCCCGAAGCCGAACTCTTCGTCAATGGGAAGAGCTATGGAAAGCAGCGTAAACTGGATGCGAAAACAGCGCTTTCGTTGAAGGAAAACGATGCTTTGTGGTTGCAACGCCGCTACCGCCTGATGTGGATGGACGTACCCTACGAAGCCGGCGAACTGAAAGTCGTGGCTTACGACAAGGACGGCCGCCCCACTGAAGAGAAGATTGTACGCACGGCTGGCAAGCCCCATCACCTGGAAGTGGTGGCCGACCGCATGCAGCTCACGGCCGACGGCAAGGATCTGGCTTATATCACCGTCCGCGTGGTGGACAAGGACGGCAACCTCTGCCCAGCTGACAACCGTCTGGTGACCTTCTCTGTCAAGGGAGCTGGTACTTATCGTGCTGCCGCCAACGGTGATGCTACCTGTTTGGACCTCTTCCACCTGCCACGCATGCATGCCTTTAGCGGCCAGCTGACGGCTATTGTACAGAGTGGATTGCTGGAAGGAGATCTCATTTTTGAAGCCAAGGCCAAAGGTTTGCGGACAGGAAAACTGATATTGAAGGTTGCACCTTAAAACTTATTGTCCCCGTTTGTTGTTTCCTTCAGGCGTGGATTGCATAGATTATTACGGAGATGATGAAGACTCTGTTTTTATTTTATGCGGTTCACGCCTGATGTGTATTTCCCTGTTCTAAAGTCCTACTTTAGCTTGCTAAACATCTACTTTACGACCGTAAAGAGGCACTTTATGACATTTGCATTTATCATAATGTGTGAAAGGATACATTCGGTCGTTTTTGTGGCATTATGTAGCTCTTAGTACATTAAGTATAAATTCGGATCTGATCTTTCACGCTTTCACAGTCTTTTTTATATATTGATATTCATGTAGATATGGTGAAATGGCGTATTTCACTGTCAAAGTATATGCGTTTGCAATCGTTTGCATTGTTTCAAGGGTATCTTTAACTCTTTTGCTGACCTGCCGTAATCTTTAAACTTATATTTTTGTCATGATATGCCTGTCTCTTATACACATCTGACGCTGCCGACGAATAG
>ENA-OZVZ01000140-OZVZ01000140.1-human-gut-metagenome-genome-assembly--contig:-NODE-140-length-14999-cov-12.566448_pt1 | contig 14999 bp, 10 predicted proteins | sample MGYA00243450_ERZ654055 | MGnify/ENA primary metagenome ERZ654055 (study PRJEB26926, sample SAMN06164907) | human gut metagenome | biome: ENVO:00009003; feature: ENVO:2100002; material: ENVO:00002003... | reverse complement strand
ACGAGATGCAGCGTAGTCTCGTGGGCTCGGAGATGTGTATAAGAGACAGCAATATCTATAGTTTAAATATGAAGGCAGGTAAATCATGCAGGATACAGAATTCATAAAGCATATAGGAAAAATCATACGTTTCTACCGTTTGAAAAATAATCTAACACAAGAACAATTAAGTGAATATGCAGACTGCTCCTGCGGATTTATTGGTCAAATTGAACGTGGTGAAAGCAAAATTTCACTTTCTGTTTTATCAAAAATAATCAACACTCTCAAAATAGACGCAAATGAATTGTTTTGGGGCACCGATACACATACTTCTGAAAGTCAGCAATTGGATAATCAGATAGCTCTCTATGCCAAACAATTATCAATTGACAAAAAACATATTGTTCTCAATCTGATGGATGATTTGAAAAACCTAAATTAATCTTGTAAATTCAAAATTTATAATCTATAATCTTCATAGCTTAATTGTTTTGATAAGGGGATTATTTTTATGAATATTGCTATTTGTGATGATGAACAACAAGATATTGATATACTTTACAATTACTGCAAATCATGCAAATTACCATACAATATTTCTACTTTCTTGTCTGCCTCTGCCCTGCTTGAGGCTTTTAAATCCCAATTTTATGATTTAATTTTTCTTGATATAGAAATGAATAAGCCAAATGGTTTTGAAATTGGCTCTATTTTAGCAGGATATTTTCCTCGTCCCGTAATAGTTTTTACGACAAACGCACTGCAGTATGCAGTCCGAGGATATGGAATTGCTTTTCGATTTCTATGCAAACCGATAACGATTACAATGTTTCAAAGTGTTGTCAGGGAGGCTCTTGACGAGATTCTTCCGCAAAAGGCAGCGGTAACGTGTGGTTCAACTCAGAAAATGATTTCTATAAACGATGTCATATATTTTGAGAGTCTGAACCGGCACATTATTTTTCATTTTGCAAATACATCCACATTGGAGATAAAGGATTCAATGGAAAATATGATTTCAGTTTTTTCATATCCTTCATTTGTACAGATTCACAGAAGTTATTGCATCAATTTGAATTATGTGGACAGCTTTACACCACTTGCTGTCACTATGACTGACGGCTGCAAAATTCCACTTTCTCGGAAAAAACAGACCATTTTCCAAGAGCGCTTTAACAATTTGATACGAGGTACCATCAAATGAATTTTCCAATTGAAGTATATACCATTATTATAGAATGCCTGCTTATTTTCTACTTCTTTCATAAAGAGGTTAGACCTGTATACCCTTCCCGCAGATATATTATCCTATTTTGCATATCACTCTTTGCGGTCATAATGCTATCAACCCTATATACACCTATGTTTATACGGCTTGTCATTATCAGCTTATTTTTGTTTTTATGCTATACTTTCTGCTTCAAATGCAAAATATTCCAAATCACCTATACTATTATATTATTTTTTGTTACGTCGATGTTTTCCGATGTTATTGGTGCGTTTGTACTTTCCAGACTTGGAATTTCAATAAATGAACTTTTAGGAATAAGTGAAGGACGGCTTATCTACAATACCACAAGCAAGATTATTCATCTGTTTTTGCTGGTCATAATTATTTTATTTACCAATGCCCGATTTGATTCAAAGGCTCTACTGCATGCCATACCACTCATGCTCTGCAATCTGTCAAGCATATTTATTCTGTTTGCCCAGTACACTACCTTTATTGACAATGGTAAATACTCCACCTTTGTGATGACCACCATATGTATGCTTGTTATCAATATAGTGGTTTGTGGATATACGGAAATAGTAAAGAAATCTTATGAATTACAGAAAAATCAGCTCTGTATGCAGGAGCAGCTTGCCAAACAGGAGCTTTACTATCAGGATATCATTGCTCGTCAGGACGAATCCCGCGCACTTTGGCATGATATAAAAAAATACATGCTGGCAATGGAAAATCTGGTTTCTACGAAAACACGACCTGAAGCCGAAAGCCAGCTCTCTGCCTTAAAGAAAAAGTTTTCAAGCCTTGACCAAATGATTGATACCGGTAATTCCATTGTTGACGGTATCCTAAACTATGGCTCTAATAAAGCAGACAGTCTGGGAATCTCCATAAACTTTAATCTATGGCTGGATACTGACCTCAACATTTCGCCTGTTGACCTGTACATAATCATTGGAAACACTATGGATAACGCAATAGAAGCCTGCGATGCTTTTCCGGCAGGTCACAAACCATCCATCTCATGTACGCTGCGCCAGAAAAATCATGTGCTACTTTATGAAATATCCAATCCTATTCCACAGGTTTCGGTTAAAAAAGCCGGAGATATCCACGGATATGGGCTTGAAAATGTCAAAGAATGTGTAAATAGAAATAGTGGTTTTATCTCTGTTAAAACCGAAAATGATATATTTTGTGTCTCTATAACACTAAACGTTTAATATGTCTTAAATCCGCGATATCACAAGCCTTCCATCCTGCACATCAACCCTGACCTTATTAGACTCTATCCCTGCTGCCTCAAGCATCTCATCAGTGAGTTTTATCCTGTGTGCCTTATCCAATACCGTATATTCCATTGCAGGGTGTTTCTTCAATTTCTCCGTACTTACCTTTCCGTCAGATATAAGCACTGTGCGGTCTACACGGCCTGCAAGTGCCATATCGTGTGTCACTATGATGATGGTTATACCAAGCTCTTTGTTCAGCTTATGAAACAGCTCATAGATTGTATCAGCAGTCCTTGTATCCACAGCTCCGGTGGGCTCATCCGCAAGCAGTATGTCCGGCTTATTTGCCAGTGCCACCGCTATCGCTGCGCGCTGCTGCTCTCCTCCCGATAGCTGAGCCGGAAGCTTATCCTTATGCTCCTGTAATCCCACTGCATTTAACAGTTTAAGGGCATAGCTTTTATTATCATCCTTGCGTTTTTTTATAATTTCTCCGTGTTTTAAATTATCGGTATTTCCAGTATTTTCAAACATCATCACTGCCTCGACATTCTGCAGCACAGTCAGGTATGGGAACAGATTTTTGGCACTTTTCTGCCACACAAAGCCCACCTTGTCTCTGCGGTATCTCACCATTTCAGCTTCTGAATATGTGGAAATGTCTTTTCCGTCAATAGTGAGCACTCCCGCTGTGGGTGTTTCCAGTCCTCCTATCATATTTAAAAGGGTGGATTTTCCGCTGCCGGATTTTCCTATTACCGCAAGCATTTCCCCTGTTTCCACCGTCAGGTCAAGCCCCTCCAGTGCCATCACCTTTTTATCGTCGGTCTCATATATTTTTACCAGTCCATCGCAGTTTATCATCTACTTTTCCCCCTTTTAATTTAAATTACTATGCCGTCACTAAGCTCAAACACTTCATCCCCCAGCTCCATCAGGTTCGGATCATGCGTGGTCATAACTATTGTAATGTCCTCATCGTCTATCAACTCACGGAACAATCGCATGACTTCAAATCCAGCAGCGGTATCAAGTGCTCCTGTCGGCTCATCCGCAAAGACCACCTTCGGGCGATGAACCACAGCGCGCGCTATCGCAACTCTCTGCTGCTCACCTCCCGATAACTGATCCGGCATATGATCCATGCGCTTTGAGAGTCCGACACGCTCCAGCAGTTCTGATACTCTGTCATGCGTATTCTCATTTATCACATCGTTTTTCGCAAGTCTAAGGGCAAATTCCACATTCTCATATGCCGTCATCGTGGGAATTAGTGCTATAGACTGGAATACAAATCCCATCTCATACCGCCTTAGCATTTCCCGGTCTTTCTCGGTCATCTGCTCGAGGTTTTTATCCAGAAACTGCACACTTCCCTCTGTCGGCATATCAAGCGCACTAAGGATATTAAGAAGTGTGGTCTTTCCGGAGCCGGAACGCCCTTTTAAGATGGCAAGTGTTCCTTTTTTTATCTCCATGGATACTCCGTCAAGTGCGTGGACTGTTGTACCATCTCCCGCCTTGAAATATCTTTTTATATTTTGAGCAATTATCGCATTTTCCATATGTCACGACCTCATTTTTTACATGCTAACTATCTTCTCCAAGCCTTAGTGCCTGTGCTATCTTCATACTCTTAAGCAATCTGCTGATAACCACATAGCATACGGCTACAGCCACGAAAAGTACTCCTGCAAGCTCCAGCATATCAGATTGATAAATATATACATTTACTCCGATATTGTGTTTCTGCGGCAGATATATGATCGATATGAGCCTTACAAACATCGCTGTTGCAGCTATACCTATGCCTGCTCCCGCAAGAAGCGGCAGAAATGATAAAAATATCTGCTCGTTTAAAAGCATTGCTTTTACCTCTCTCATTCTCATTCCCATTGCGCGGTATATACCAAACTGCAGCTCCCTCTGTTTTAGTGTCATAACCCAATACAGCAAAAATCCTACTGAGCACACTATCAGTGAAAGTATAAAACTTAATGTAAACATACCGTTTGTGATCTGCACTGTGGCTGAGTTTTTATTCTCGTCTATAAGCTGCTGCGCGGATGTTAAATTTTTGTATATATCATCCACCGTTTTTCCTTTTGACAGGTTCATCCACACACTGTACGGTGTCATGCCGAACTTTTCCACAACCGTAGCATAATTTGCAACGATCAGGTATTTCTCCTGCTCGGTCACATTTTTGTCTGCATCTGTCTCATAGGTGTAACGCTCGTAGCCCGGAAAACCTTTTACTATGGCACATACCTTTACATTCTCGGATGCGTAGATCTGATCATCATCGACAGCCTCCGGTACATACCTTGAGTAATTTAAGCTGTCACCAACTTTAAGTCCCAGAGCTTTTGCCAGATTTGAGGAAATGATGACTCCGTCCGGCTCTTTTGCCAGCTCATTCAGGTAATTGAACCAGTGCGCGTCATTAATATCATCATTTTGGTCACTCTGCAATTTCGCAGTCTCACCGAATTCTTTTGTGTTTATCGCCATAAGATATGCATCCGAAACCGAACCACTGCCTGCGGAAATGTCTACCCGCTCGTCCTCAAGCACACGCGTGACCCCGTCACAGATGCCCTCATTTTTGAGCGACTCGTATTTACCGAAATCAGGCTCGTCATACATCCAGCTTACAGAGCCATCTTTATTCTTCTGTATCCTGAGTCTGAAATCTTCGTTGTATATCGCATCACAACCCACATTGTAGACGATCCGTTTTTCCATATTGCTGTTCATGGTGCGCGCCATATTCGCGTCAAAAATACCGCCAGCCACTGTCATGATAAGAAATACTGCCAGAAATCCCTGATTGTATCTGGTTCGTTTCAGCTGTAAAAATGATGCATACATTGCCGGAGAAAAATGCTTTTTAAAGAGCCTGTCCACAAGCAGAATAATAAGTCCGGTAAGTCTTACGCACAAAAGTGCCGCTGCAAATATAAAAAGCGAATTGTCCAGTATCATGACAGGATCTATGCTCCTGTTCTCAAGAACAGATATCGCAAGCGTACTCTTCTGCTTGTTGTAATTGTAAAGCAGATATGCTGACAGAGCCAAAAGTATAATGTCTATAAAGCATTTCTCCCAAAGAGGCTTTTTCTTTGATATTCGTTCCCTGCTGCGCTCTGATATGGCATCCTTTGATTTTTTCCACACCGGAACTGTGATAAACAGCACCATGATAACTGCCGCTGCCACCGCATAGACAAGCATCTGCCATACAAATTTGTAAGTGCCTATATCCTTTGCCGTAAATCTTAAAAATCCGTCTGTAGATGCGGCAGCCCGGCACATTATATATCCGAGTACTATTCCAAGTACACAGCCCGCAAACGCTATTATTCCCGACTGCTGCAAGTACAAAATAAATACCTGTAATTTTGTCGCACCGCGGCTTCTTAAAACAAGTATGTCATTTTCCTCGAGCGAAAGTATCTGTGCAGATATCATTCTTATAAATAAAATCAAAAGCACAAGACACGGCAGCTCCAACGCCCAAAGCATCAGCTTTATCGTCTTCTGCTGTGTAAAAAAGCGCTCCAGCGTATCACGGATGTTGTCATTGTAGAGCTTGTCAGCATCCTTAAACTGCTCCATATAACCGTCATAAAGTGAGGCATTTTCCGTGTTGATCTGCCTGTAATCCAGCATGAGAAAATCACTGTAGCTGATATTGTCCTCGCTGTAATACTGCATCATTTCGTCAAAAACATCCTGCGAAACAAATATCACATCGCCCATATCCGAAAGCGTCTTGGCCCAATATGGATCGTTTATATCTTTTTCACGGCAGATCTGTGATATGACGAAAGAAATTTCCTTTTTCCCACTGCCATCAGGTACATGTAAATAGATTTTTTCACCTGCTACAAGTCCGTAGTGATCCATTGTCTTTTCGCTTATACTGCATTCGAATGTGGCTGTGTCAGTCTGAGATTTTACAACATCCGCGTACTCCGAAAGCCCCGGCAGATATCCTATTGTAAAATAATGGTTAAGTCCTCCAAACTCTGTATCTGCGCGTCCTCCTGAGAGTGTGATAAGCTGCTGTGAGGAAACCTTGTTTATATCCACATATTCAGTCCACTTCTTTTCGTATCCTGACAGCTTATCAAGCACTGACTGCGAATCAGGATAATCTGCCACCGCATATGTTCCCTCGCGGCTCATCCGTGCTGGAAACTCATTCTGCTGTGTGGCATGATCCGTAAAAAGTCTGTCGAGTATCTGATTGCCCGCGCCCTTTTCAAACATAGGGTGGCACACAAAAAGTGCTATAAACAAAGCCACTCCCATAAGCAGACACAGATTTAACCATTTTCTGTTTTTTAATTTATTAATTACGAAGCCAAACATATTTCATCGCCCTCATCAATACCGTAAAGCACAAGTGTATTGCTGCCTGATGTATAATCGCCCAATATTACCGGCTGCTTTACCACGCTGTCCCCATCAATTTTCCACACATAGTATGATATATCATCTTTGTCCATAGGATTGACCTGCTTGTGTATGATCGAAGTCGGCACCACTACCACCTTTTTAAAAGAAACATAAGAAAACTTTACAGCAGATGCCCTGGTCAGATCATCCGGTATTCCATTGTCAAGTTTTATATAAAATGCTGCATTTCCATATCCCGAATCTGTGTTTCCGGTAATATGCACACCTTTATCATCCTGATTTATATATCCCTTTTGAGCTTCCCTGCCGTAACCGGCAAAACCGATACAGCTTCCGTAGATCGTTGTACCGTCCAGCTCAAGTGATACGCGCTCTCCCACATCTGCTATATTGTCCTTATATACTTTATAGCTATTGCTATCCTTTACCTGAACTAGCAGTACGTCCGTGGAATTTCCGGTTATCTGCAGGATATCTGAGCCTTCCTCCACATTATCTCCTGCCTTGACACTCACCTTTGAAACTTTTCCGTCATTTTTGGCATATACTGAAATATTTCCTTTGCCGTCATTTCCTGCGCTTATGCTGTCATATGCTGACTGTAGCCGGGAAAGCTGATAGGTGTGGTCTGCACCGGCAAGTTTTTTCTGCAGATCAAATAGCTGTAAGTTTAATTTCAACTGCTGCTCATCATATGCTGTATCCGGCTTTTCATCCTGCCGGTTATTTTCTTCTGCGCTGCTACCACCTTCAGATAAATCTTTTATCTGTTTATCGTAGTCAGCAATCTTCTGCGCATAGGATTCATTCTCCGAGTCGATCGCATTTTTCGCCTCTGTTATGGCAGCTTTGCCCTCTCCGGTATCCACCACGTAAAGCAGCATGCCCTTTTCTACCGTATCGTCCTGCTTCACATTGACCGATACGATCTGCCCTTCATAATCACAGGTTTCGGTTATCGTCCCTGCGTCAGATCTGCTGTAGCGCACACCGTAGTTTGCTATATCAAAGTCAGACCTTGTTACCGTATATTTGCTGTACTTTGTCGGAACCTGATCTGTAGAATTATAGTAGACCAGCTCCCCCTCTTTTAAGCCCTCTGTGACCTGTGTATAGTTTTCATCAGACTCACCTGTTGTTATGATGCGTTTCTCGCGGCTGCCCTCATCATTTTTCACATAGACATATCTGATATCGCCATCCTTATAGATGGAATCTTTTCCCACGACAAGTGCCTGATTTGCTTTTGTCTTTTCAAAATATACCGGATACATCTGTCCTGCCGTAAGAAACGGCTTTTCCCTGCTTTCCACGCACACATCCGGATAGCGGTTGTTTATCTTCGAAAGTACCAAAACCTCTGATGTATATTGAGACTCGGTGACATCATATTTTTCGCCATCGACTATCACATATTTCTTGTCATAATCGCTGTATTTGTACTCATTTATGGCTGTGCCCTTTATATCCAGCACAAGGTCATCCGTATCTGAGACAATGACTATATTCTCGTATGCCGCAGCAGACCTTCCATCTGTCAGCTTCTTAGTGTAAGTGACAAGACCGCTGTGGACTGCCTTAAGCGTTCCATCATCAACGATCTGCTGATATAAAGCCATCTGCTCATTGATCTTTTGCACGCGGTATTCGTGAAGCTGCTTATCGTACCGTTCATTTTCCTGTTCTGTGGCAATCTGCGTATTGTAATCCTCTTCTGTGCTCTCTTTTTTCTCAATCTGTTCTGTTGAAAAGTCGTCCGTATCCGCAGCCTGACTCTCCCATAATTTGATCTGCGTATCCGAGATCTGAGCGGATATCTCATATGTCTCATTCTCATGCGCCAGCGCATCCTTACATTCCTGCAACTGTTTTTTTGCCTCATCCACATCACAGACTGCAAGCACATCCCCTACATTTACTGTATCTCCCGGCTCCACATATATCTGTGAAATATTTACATTGGCACTGTAGTAATTGCAGTAATCCCTAGGAACTGCGGTAGCCATCAGCACCTGCAGGGAGCCGATCGTACCGTATTCCACAGGTCTATAGGCTTCATTTAACGCTACAGGTTCTTCAAGCTTTGGTATGCTGCTTTCTGTCATTTTTCCACAGCCGCCTGCCACAAACGATACACATATCCCCAGTACTGCCAGTTTTTTTATTGATAAAAGGTTTCTGTTCTTCACTGCAAAACCACCTCATCCCCGCTTTTAAGTCCTTCTGTGATGATCCGGTAGTCTCCCACCTGATCTGCGACACTTATCCATACCGCCTGTCTGTATCCATTCTCATCCAGCGTGTATACAAAATACCTGCCATCCTTCTCATGTACTGCGTCCTTTTGCACATACACAGCATTTTCTATAGCGGGGCGCGTCACTTCCATTGAAAAAATCTGTGCATCCGATACTGCCGACATGTCCGATACCGGTTCAAAAACAAGTTTTTTATCGTCCACCTCTTTTACCTTAAGTTCAAACTCTATATCAGATGCTGTTGCCGTGTATACATCACCTACATTAAAGTCATAACCTTCCGGTCTGTCAGCCTCGTAATTGCCGTTTCCGCTGATTTCTGTTATAAGATTGCTGCCCGGTTCAAAAACTCCCGCCAAAAGCGAATTGTCCATTGCTGTGATCGTGCCATCCTCGGATGCCGTGATCTGATATCTCGACAGTTTTTCCTTAGCCTCATCAAGATAAAGCTGCGCAACCTCTGTATCCTTATCAAGCTGGGCAATATCGCTTGAATAATCCTGAGTATCATCGATTTTCATAATAGCCCTGTAGTGCTCTGCCAGAAGCTTATTCTGACTGATCTGCCCGCTGTAGTCCTCAATCTTTTTCTGTATCTCCCCGGATTTAAAAGCCACCAGTATATCGCCCTTTTTCACATGATCACCCACTGCCACATTTACCTTTTCAAGCGTAAGCTCCGTGTTTGTCGCACCATAGGAAAACCTGGTATAGCCCTGCGCGCTCAGACTGATGGTAGTCTGAGGTGTGAGTGAACCGCTCTGTACCGTAACTGTCTGGTATGATATTTTCTCGTAGAAAGCTCTGTCCGTCTGTGCAAGCTCCTTTTGTGCCGCCCCACATCCTGAAAATAAAATAGAGGTAATTGCAGCGGCAAATGTCAAACGCCCTATATATTTTTTCTTTCTGTTAATCATATATTTTTCACATCTTTTCCATCAAAATATGAACCCGATCCATTAGCTAAATTTTATATGAGATCATCAATCCTTATGATCGTGCCATCTATAGCGTTTACAAAGATAGCATTTTGCTCATTGGAGTAGTCTACCAGACGTGACAGTGCCCACGCCGGAACATAGCTGTATTTTCCCTGCTCACTGTCACTTCTTATCTTAAGATAACTAAGCTGTAGCTTATTGAATGACGATGCAATATCATATTTATCAGGATTTTCCGTAATCTCCGCCTTGATGATCTGCTCTATATTTTTCAGAGAAATAAGCTCCACATCCTTATAGATCTGTGTTACATTTACCGGATATTCCATCTGCACATCAATTATTCCATCATCAGTGACTGTAAGAAGTGTACTGTCAGGCAGTGTAACATCATCTATATCACTATCAATTGCTTCATACCCCGACAAATAGGTATCCATATCAAATCCATCCTTAAATGTGATTCCGTCTATGCCGGTCGCGTATGAATAAATATATCCCCACACTGCTGTCTGATAGTCATTTCCCTCTTCGCTGTTATTAAACCCTATCCAACTGCACTCACATTCACCTCGTTCCACCAGATCCTGCATTCCCAATTTACTAAGGAAATCCCCGGCTTCTTTTTTGGCTGATGCGGCAGATTTACTGCCCTCATTTGAGGTCTCGTCTGCCTTATCCTTTAGATCATCATCCTGAAAAGTCTGCGTTATGGTATCATAGTCCTCATTCCTTAAAGATGGTGGACCGTAATCTGTCCCAGACTGATGCAAGGCGTAAGCATGTACCTTGTGAGCCTCAAAATCCACCTCACAGAACACATCACCCTTGTAGCCTGCAAATACTTCACAGTTTTCGAGATCCTTTGCCACGGTATAAGTAGTCTTTGCCGTTTCAAGCTTATCCCTATATTCAGCCAGCCGCTGTTCCAACCGCTCACTGTGAGTTTCATCCTGTGTTTTCTGCCAGTCCTCTATGACCTCATTCAGTTCGTCAACAGTATAATGATCCGGATCGTGATAATAGTACTCGTTCCCACCAAAATATAAATCCAGAAAACGCTTTTTGTAATCAGCATCTATCTTTACATTTTCCACCTCAACAACCGACATGTTATCAAAGTCTGGAACTACAATATTTGCATTTACATATACTGTTTTCTCGCCATTACCGGTCTGTATTGTAAAGTTTTCATTCCAGCCGGAGTCTGCCCTGATATCAGCTAAGGCAGACATATTTTTTGTTTCTTTACTTTCGCTCTCATTCCCATAATCTACCTTTTTATCTGCACAGCCTGCCAGTGATGTGAGGACAAGTGCCTCGATGAGTGTCATAATTGCTGCAAATAATCTCATATTTCGTGAAGATATGTTACCCCTTTTATCCATATGTGGTTCTCCTCCCTTTTTGTTCTTCCCTGGTGACTATTCAGAATAGTTATCTTCCATGTTGTTATAATGAGTATATATGTCAGTTGTAAACTTTTTGTATCATACATTGCTTTTTTTAATAAAAAGTTTTTGTCTGCTCCATAAAAATTCCACCGCCTTCTTGACGTGCAAACATACGTTTGCTACAATGTAAATATTCTTGACTCTTAAGAAAGAAGGCTGATTATGAATACAGATATTACAAAACAACTGGAAATGGTGCTGTACAGAACCGAAGATGATAACGTAACAGTCAGTGCCTTGATAAAAGATGAAACGATATGGCTGACACAAAAAGCCATGGCTGAATTGTTTGGTATTGACAAGTCGGGCATCAGCCGCCATTTAGCAAAGATTTTTGAAACCGGTGAGCTTGATGAGGAAGTGGTTGTTGCAAAAATTGCAACAACCACTCAGCACGGAGCAATGCAGGATAAAACGCAGACTATTCCTACCAATTATTATAATTTGGATGCCATTATTTCTGTAGGTTACAGAGTAAACTCTATTCAGGCAACCAGGTTCCGTATATGGGCAACCGGTATTTTGAAGGAATATATGATAAAGGGCTTTGCTATGGATGATGAACGCCTGAAACAGGGTAAAACAGCATTTGGAAAAGACTATTTCCGTGAATTGCTGGAAAGAGTACGCTCCATCCGTGCCAGCGAACGTAGAATATGGCAACAGATAACCGATATCTTTGCAGAGTGCAGCATTGATTACAATAGAGATTCTGATACTGCATATCATTTTTATGCAACCATACAGAACAAATTTCATTATGCTATTACCGGTAAAACAGCGGCTGAAATCGTCTATAATCAAGCTGACCACACCAAGGAAAATATGGGCTTGACCACATGGAAAAATGCTCCAGATGGTCGTATTCTCAAATCTGATACCCCGATTGCCAAAAACTATTTGGATGAAAAACAGATTCGTCAGTTGGAACGTGCTGTTACAGGATATTTTGATTACATAGAGGATTTGATTGAACGTGAAAACGTCTTTACAATGGAAGAATTTTCAAAAAGCGTGAATGAGTTCCTTGCGTTCCGCAGATACGATATCTTGAAAGATAATGGACGTATTTCCCATAAGCAGGCAGTGGAGAAAGCATATCAGGAATATGATATTTTTAACAAGACACAGCCGATAGAATCTGATTTTGATAAGATAGTAAAAGGATTGGCAAAGAAAAAAATAATTACTTTTCCGGATTATGTGATTATGATACAATTATGGAAAATAGTGTTTTATGAATCTAACAAATCGTTAAGAAAAGAATCGAAGGTGGTGCAAACGAAAAAGCAGTATTGAGACTTTTCATTAACTGCCCTTTCGTTTGCATCAATTTCGATTTTTTCTGGTTGAACAAAGCGCGTCAACTCTATATGGACTTTTAATTCTGACACTCTATTTATAATAGGATAGCATGTACACATAGAAACACATAGAATTTATAATTCAGTCCTGTATTATGACACCAGAAATAAGCCTCCCTAAGGAAGCTAAAAAAATATACAGTTATGATACGTTAACAGAGCATATGTGGTTTTGGTTTTATAAAATGTTGTTCTGTAGGCAGAGGAATAATCTTACCACCACAGGAAGAGCACTTGCATATATCTTTATTATAAAGAAGACGGATAATGGCAGGTGCATCCATATCTTTCAGCTTGGAAATATATTTTTTGCAACCAAGGATGTTTCTGCATAGGGTAATCTTTTTCTTCTTATTTCTGGATGAAAGAAGACCATAGTGCCTGATACGTACAAAACGTTTTGGAGGAACATGCATTAAAAATCGACGGATAAATTCCTCGCCGGATATGGTGATCTCTTTCCAAAGCCCTTGGTTTTTGTAATCTTTAGCAGAAAATGTAACTGTAGATTCTGTCATGTCTTTGATACGGTAGTTGCTGATAGCAATCCGGTGGGTGTATTTTCCAAGGTATCTGATGACAGATTCGGCACCGTCAAATGGTTTCTTGCAATAAGGAATCCATTCCTTTGCATAGCAGGTATTTAACAATTCCTTAAAAGTATAGTAGTTTTTGTAAGGTGCAGCCGATCCATGAAATTCAAGCCTGTCATTTTCCCAGAGCTGCTTAAGTTCAGCCATGTATTTTCCACGAAATGTTTTTGAGATTACCTTAATCGGAAGGAAAAAATCTTTCCCATTGTCTTTCCAATGATTTTTCACATCCAGCCCTCCACCAAGAACAATCGCATGGATATGAGGATGAAAGTTCATGGTACTTCCCCATGTATGGAGGATACAAATATAGCCGATATCAGTCCCAAGATATTTACTGTCAGCAGCAAGTTCACTGAGAGTATCTGAAGCCGCATGATAAAGAGCAGCGTATAAGAATTTCTGGTTGCTGTAGATAATGGGATTGAGTTCTTCCGGAACTGTAAAAACCACATGGAAATAAGGAGCATCTAAGATATCCTCCCGCCGTGCATCTACCCATTTTTCTTTTGGAAACTCCTGACACATAGGACAGCATCTGTCACGGCAGGAGTTATAGTGGACTGATATGCAGCCGCAGTCCTCGCATACGCTTACATTCACACCAAAGGCACCGGTTTTGCAATTCATGATGTGATAAGCGGCCTTTCGCTGAGCGGGAGAAATACTATGTGTGGATTCAAAAGATGAATAAAAACGATGAAAAACATCCTGAATCGTACAATCCTTACTCATGATTCACCACCTTCCGGGTTGTCGAACGGGCTGCGGATACCAAGAAGTGTCTTGTTGCTCACATGAAGGTAAACATCTGTAGAGCGAGGATCAACATGTCCCAGAAGTGACTGGATATATTTTATATCTGTGCCACTTTCGAATAAGTGGCTGGCAAAACTATGACGGCACGCATGAGAGGAAACATGACGGGTAATGCCGGCGAGTTTAGCACTTTTCTTAAAGAACTGGTTAACACCGGTTATATCAAGATATCCACCGGTCCAGGAACTTGGAAAAAGGATATCTTTAGGGCGACCACATTTGTACCAATACTCAGTGAGAAGGTCTAAATTTTTTTGAGACAGAATCGTATACCGGTCAATTCTGCCTTTGGTTTCACGAACATGAATTGTCATGTTGGTACGGGAAATGTCATCATAATGGAGATGAACGACCTCCGATACACGTAATCCAGAAGAATACATAGTTGCAATAATCGCTTTATGTTTCAGATTCGGAGTGGCATCAATGATTGCATTTATTTCATCGCGGGACAGAACAGCAGGAAGATTGCGCTCTCTTTTCATAGCTGGAACAGTGTCATCATCCCAGACAGTCTTCAGCACCTTTTTATATAAGAACTTTATTGCAGACCGATAGTGATTGTGAGTTTCAGGAGACCTTCCTTCCAGACGTTTGGCTGTAAGAAAACTTTCCGCATCTTCAAGCGTAAGATCAGAAACGTTTTTTCCAATCCAACGAAGGAAGTAACTGACATCAGAGCAATACAGTTGAATAG
>ENA-OZVZ01000131-OZVZ01000131.1-human-gut-metagenome-genome-assembly--contig:-NODE-131-length-15346-cov-5.902688_pt1 | contig 15346 bp, 10 predicted proteins | sample MGYA00243450_ERZ654055 | MGnify/ENA primary metagenome ERZ654055 (study PRJEB26926, sample SAMN06164907) | human gut metagenome | biome: ENVO:00009003; feature: ENVO:2100002; material: ENVO:00002003... | reverse complement strand
TCCGGGGCTATTTGATTAATTGTTTAACTCGTCCCATTTTAACGGGACACTAATGTATTCGGATTATTTATTGCCTTATGCAGATGCAATGATAAATTTGACAGTACGTTGTATGCCCGTGATAGAAAAACGTATGGGCGTATCTTTAAGTAAGGGCATGGGGTCAACTATCATGTTACTAGCTTCGGGAGGAGAGGGCTTCTCGGCTGGCAATGTGATTGCTTTGGCTGTTTGGTGGGGTGGCTTTCCAGAACGGGAGGAGCCGATGATTGAATTTATAACACATGAATCTGTGCATTCTTGGGTATTGCCATATGCCGAAATTTGGAACGAGCCAATAGCTACTTATGTTGGAGATTTGGTTATGGCAGATATGGGGTATGAAGAGGAAAGTGCTAAATTGATAACAGCCTGTATCGAAAGGGCCAGGTTAATAGATCCAACTTTTTCGCTTTATGATATTAATGGGAAAAGTGTAAAAGATGGAGTCCCGGAATTGCCTTCTGATAAAGTTAATGATTTACATTGGGGAAAATCATTTTGGATTTTTGAACAATTAAGGAAGGAAAATCCAGATTTTTTAGCAGATTATTTTCGTGCTAAACGAGAATATGCAATAGAGGGAGAAATACAGAATTATGATGAAAATAATACTGTAGCTGTGTTGAGTATAGCGATGAAGAGAGATTTGTTCCCTTGGTTTAGGAGTATTGGATTTGATGTAGATAGAAATGCTGCAGAAATTAAATTTGATTAATTGTAATTTGTGATTATATGAATAGCTGTTTTAATTTTATCTATGTTTCAATCCTTGATGTTTTTTGTGAGCAGTTTTAATAACCAGCTTTATAAAAGATTATGTTATGAGAATTTTTTTTGTGTGCATGTTTATACTTTCATTATTAGCATGTAGTTCTAAAAAAAGTATAGAGAAGATTAGTTTTAGTGATGAACAAATTACCGAGTATTGGCATACAGGTAAAACATTGCCAGCTGGAGTTGCCATACAATATCCGCCAGAGCTAATAGAGATGCACCAAGATAAGTCCTATAATGTATTGATCGATGTGTCTCATCAATGTTCTTTTGCATCTTTGTGGGGTTTGGGAGGAAGATTGCATGAGTTAGGATATCGTAGTGTGAGTAGCCAGGCTAGTATCAATACAGTACTTGCTCCTGATGGCTTATGTAGAATAAGAATTCCCTATGATACTAAAAATAAGATTTATCCTTTTGCCTGGTATCCCAATTTTACATATAATGTTGTGATCACAGAACAAACAGATCTTAGAGCCCAGCATTATACAGCAAAGGAAATAAAATCTTTGGTTGATTTTGTAAAAGGAGGAGGCTCTCTTATAATTGGCGCGATTCCTGTTGCTACCCAGTCAGAAATTGATGCATGGACTTTGAATGAGCTAATCGAACAGTTTGATGCCTCATTAAGTCCTGAAACGGATAAGTATCGTAATACCCATTATGCGGTGTTGGATATTAGTGATAAATGGAGTACTGTCGCAACAGGGGAAAATGGAAAATGTGTTATCGCCAAACGGGATTTCGAAAAAGGAAGGGTCGTTCTTCTTGGTCATGTAAATGCCATCAGAACAGAGGGAGATAATGAAGCTTATAATAATGAGACAAAACATTTTTTGGATTCCACTTTAGCCTGGTGTTGTGAAGGGCAGGCCAAGGTGAAAGGAGATGCACGTTTGCCTCAACCGATGGGTGGAGGTGGCGCGATTTACCCTGAATTGGAATTTGTTTCAGGTGATATTGTCGTGTACTATACGGAGAATCAAAAAACTGACCTGATAGATGTCGTAAGAAATGAATATCCTAAGATTACAAAGCTTGTCCAATCGTGGCTTCCTTCGAAACCCACAAAGGAACCGATGTATTTAATCTTGTCCGCAGGAGATGGTGGTGGTTGGGCCGTTAATGCCTTTAAGCCCAAGGAGAATGGTATAATTAGTTTGTCCGCACAAGGTTTGATATCGATTTATGCTCATGAACTGGCTCATACAATGGGAGGCCCCCGTAATGTAAATGATCAGATGGCAGGCCGTTCTCCTTTATATGAACAAGGGGAGGCCCATGCAGGCTGATTCCAGGGCAAGATAGATGCGGTTTATGATAGTACTTTAATACCGAAAGGAGTTAAGAATACATTGTCTTTCTACAATGGTCCACGCTTTGGTAAGATAGATCTTGTCAGGTATTATGAGGACTCTGCGTATAGAGAACAAATGGGTGGAGGAGCTGATTGGGAGGTAATATGGTATATTGGGCAGATGTTGGATGAGACCTATGGAAACACTTGGTATCCTCGTTGGCGTTGGATTCAATATAACCGTTGGAAGGATAATCCCCAAAAAGAATTGACTTTTGAGGAAACTTTCGAGGATATGTCTATTGCAGTTGGAGAAGATCTTTTCCCATTTATTAAATCTTTAGGTATCTCTCTAGCCAGGGAGAAGATGGGTCCTGTAGATTTTAATGGTAAGCAGATCGAATTGAAATCAGCCCGGATCAAGGCTAAGGCTCCTTCAAGAATCATTCTTGATCCGATAGGTGATTATACGAAGGATTTACAGTAGTGTAGTATGGGTATATTAATCCTTAAACTAAATCTCTCTTAAACGTTTTTAGCCTGATTTGCAGTTGGTCTGTATAGGGCGTCTGTTAAGGTAAAAGATTGTATCAGGAACGTACTGCCCTTCAGCGTGAAAAAGCTCTGAAGGGCAGTTTTTATCTGTCATTTCACGCTTGTGAAACTTATGCTTTCACCATAACTCTCACGTTTAAAGCAAGATACGGTGAATGTGAAGCCGTGAAACCATTTTGGGATAAACATATCCTTATTTATGGATGTGAAAGCGTCGTTTTCGGTAAAGCACTGTTTTGTTCCTTGTAAAGCAATGCTTTCTTGGGGATGAAACGGTGTTTTGTGTCAAAGGGGACATTGGAGAATAGGGAAGATAACTTGGCTGGTATAAACATGGACTTGACGGGCGTAAAGAGGGACTTGGGAAGTGTAACTATGGACTTGGTGAAAGGGGATATTGAAAACTATGTTTTCATTTGTTTCTGCTTTCAACTTTCCCTTTCTTTTGATAAGATAGGGGGCGTCTCAGCAAAAAAATCAAGCAAGCTTGTTTCTTCTGCTTTCAACTTTCCCTATCTTTGTCGTGGATTGTTTAAACTAAATAGGGCATGAAAAAATATTTATTATTGGGCTTTCTGCTGATAGCAGGGCTTTGTTGTACGTATGGGCAAGCCATTACGCCGGCTGAGGAGCCTAATCAGACGCAGCGCGAACTGATAGAGCGCGGGTATGGTATGTTTGTTCATTTTGGGGTGAATACTTTCTCGGGCGATGAATGGTCGGACGGGACAGTGCCGGTGGATAAATATAACCCGACACGTTTGGATTGTGACCAGTGGGTACGGGTGGCACGTGATGCTGGTTTCCGATATGTGTTGCTCGTAACGAAGCACCATGACGGTTTCTGCTTATGGGACAGCCAATATACGGATTACGATGTGGCCTCTTCGCCCGTTAAGACGGATGTGGTAAAGGCGGTTTCGGATGCCTGTCGGAAATATGGACTTCAATTTGGTGTTTATTATTCGTTGTGGGACAGGCACGAGCCGTCGTATCGTGATAAGGATCCGAAGAAATATATCGACTATATGATTGGGCAGCTTCGGGAGTTATTTTTGAACTATGGTCCGATTTGTGAATTATGGTTTGATGGCGGTTGGGACCGTCCTGTAAAGGATTGGGATCTTCCTCGTGTATATGCCGAGGTGAAGAAGATGCAACCTAACTGTGCTGTCGGGGTGAATCATACGGTGGTCGATCGTGAAGGAAGCCGTAAACATATTTTGCCGGATTCGATGCTGGTGGACAATAAGTATTATCTGCAATACTTCCCTACGGATTTCCGCTTGTGGGATCCTAAGATTGCGCACAAGCTTGACAAGAAGCAATATTTGTATGGCGGGAATTCCTACTATCTGCCGTTTGAGCATACGGTCTGCATCAGTAAGGAGTGGAACTGGTTTCAGAAGAATACCCCCAAAACGGTGCGTAGCCTGGATGAACTGGAAGAATTGTTCTATTGGTGTACTTCGGGCAACAATACATTGGTGGTTAATGTCCCTCCCGATCAGACGGGACGTATCCGCGAGAATGAGGCCAATCATATCATTGCGTTGAACAAGGAACGTTTGCATTTGTATCAAGACCGCCCGCTGCCCGTAGGAAGTGCGTGGTTGACTGAGGGTGGAACGGCTACGGCTTCATCGGTATACGAGAACAATGAGGGGCTGTATGGTGCAGCTTATGCGATCGACGGAGGAATGCAGACCCGTTGGGCGGCGGACGATGTGCATGCGGAACTCGTCATTTCGTTCGATGGCGTGAAATCGTTCAACAAGGTCGTAGTGTTTGAGCATTGTGATGCGGTGAATTCTTCTGACGGCTTCTCGAACAAACGAGTGAATCGGATACAATCTTATCGTATCGATATCTGGAAGGATGGCGATTGGGAGTGTGTATATGTTTCTGACGAACCGATGGGAGATTGTAAGGTGATCAGATTCCCTTATATCTATCAGACAGACAAAATTCGTCTGAAAGTGCTGAATGCTTCTTTACCTCCTTCGATTGACGAGATATATGTTCAGGAAGTCGACTGATATTTGCTGTTTTCGAAAAAAATTACGAATATTGCACCTCTACACAAACATTGGATAAGATATGAAAACGATATTTAGTATTGTGTTCGCTTTTTTGTGCGCAATCGTCTGCTCCGCACAAGTCTTGACTTTACCTGCCTCGGAGGCAGTGTCGCCTGGTATGTGGATCTGTTATCGTATGGATCTGCGCTTGGAGGACGAGCCGTCGGATGTGGAACTTCGTATCGCGGCGGACAGCAAGTATTGGCTTTGGGTGAATGGCGAATTGCAGGTGAGGGAAGGCGGACTGAAGCGGGGGCCCAATCCGAAGGATACGTATTGCGACGTGCTTCGTGGACGGCAAGGTTTGCGTGAAGGCGATAATACGGTGGCCGTATTGGTGTGGTACTTTGGCAAGGACGGGTTCAGCCATCGCAATTCGCCGACGCCGGGGTTGGCTTTCCGCTTGTCGGTGGACGGTAAAGTACTGGATACGGACAAAGCTTGGAAGATATGCAGGCATCCAGCCTATTATTTACCTGAAGGAGAAAAAACCAATTATCGTTTGCCCGAGTCGAACATCGGATTCGATGCCGCGAAGGACATTGCTTTTCAGCAACCCGACTATGATGACAGCAGTTGGAGCAAGGTTCGACGGGTGTCGTTGGAAGAGGCCGGATGGAACCGGTTGGTGGATCGTCCCATTCCTCAATGGAAAGACTATGGCCTGAAAACCTATACAAGGACGGAGCGGCAGGGAAATCTGATTCTAGCTTATTTGCCCTACAATGCGCAGGTAACTCCTTATCTGAAGGTGAAGTCGGTGGCTGACCGAAAGATTGACATCCGTACGGATGACTATCAGGGCGGTTCGGCTACGAATGTGTTTGCCGAATATATTACGCGTGAACGCGTTCAGGAGTTTGAATGTCGCGGATGGATGAACGGGCATTATGTTATCTATACCATCCCTGAAGGTTGTGAGGTGCTGGAGTTGAAATATCGCGAGACGGGATATGATACGAATTTTGCAGGCAGTTTCTGGTGTGACGATCCTTTCCTGACCCGTCTATGGACGAAGTCGCAACGTACACTCTACATCACGATGCGCGACACCTATATGGATTGCCCTGACCGAGAGCGGGCACAATGGTGGGGCGACGTGGTGAATGAACTTGGCGAGGCTTTTTATGCCTTGGACGAGAAGGCCCATCAGCTGACGCGCAAAGGCATCTGTGAGCTGATGGACTGGCAACGGGCGGACAGTACGATCTTCGCTCCTGTGCCTGCCGGCAATTATAAGGATGAACTGCCCATGCAGATGCTGGCCAGTGTGGGCTATTATGGCTTCTGGACGTACTATATGGGGACGGGCGACAAGGAACTGATTGAATACGTGTTTTCCAAAGTGAAGAAATACATCCATGTCTGGAAGACCTCTCACGACGGGCTGGTTATCCCCCGCAAGGGCGGATGGACATGGGGCGACTGGGGCGACAACAAGGATATGGAACTTCTGTTCAGCCTGTGGTATTCCATCGCTTTGGACGGCTATGCCCACATGGCCCGTCTGGTGGATGAGCCGGCAGAAGCACGTTGGGCGGACGAAACCAATGACCGTCTGCGCAAAGTCTTCCATCAGAAGTATTGGACGGGGGCGTATTACAAGTCGTCCGACTATGAGGGACAACCTGACGACCGTGCCCAAGCCTTGGCTGTTGTGGCCGGCGTGTTGCCCAAGGAGCTTTATCCGACCATCCGTCCTTTCTTTCGTCAGCAATATCATGCCAGCCCCTATATGGAAAAATATGTCTTGCAGGCGCTTTGTGAGATGGGATACTATCAGGACGCGATGGACAGGATGAGGCTACGCTACGAAGCGATGGTGGATAGTCCGCTGACCACCTTGTGGGAAGGCTGGGGCATCGGCAAGGAAGGCTTTGGAGGTGGTAGTTATAACCATGCCTGGAGCGGAGGCCCGCTGACTATCTTGAGTAGTTACATGGCAGGTGTGAAGGTGGTGGAGCCTGGCTTTAAAGTTTTTTCGATTTGTCCCAATTTAGGAAACTTGAGCCATGTGAAAGTGACGGTGCCGCTTGCGGGCGGACGCTTCATCGAGGCTGATGTGAAAAAGGATGCAGAGCGATGTGTGCTTGAACTGGCAGTGCCCGAAGGTACGGCTGGATTGGTGGGTTTGCCTGATGGATATACACAAATGCGTGTGAATGGGAAACCTGCCGAAGCAGGAATGGTATTGAAAACAGGCGTTTGGAAGATTGAGTTTGGAAATCTTCCTAGCAAATAAGATTTGAGCAGATTATGGAAAAGACATGGAGGTGGTTTGGTAAAAAAGATCCGATTACGTTGGACATGCTCCGACAAATTGGTGTGGAAGGTATTGTGACGGCGTTGCACGATATCCCCAACGGCGAGATCTGGCCGCTGGAGGCGATTGTGGAGCTGCGCAACTATATAGAACGGGCAGGATTGCGCTGGTCGGTGGTAGAAAGTTTGCCCGTGAGCGAAGCCATCAAGTATGGTGACAAGGAGCGCGATCGCCTGATAGAAAACTATGGAATAAGCCTGGCAAACCTGTCGAAAGCAGGGATCAAAACAGTGTGTTATAACTTCATGCCTGTCATCGACTGGATACGTACTGACTTGAACCATCGATGGGAAGACGGCTCTTCCTCGTTGTATTTTGACAAGATACGTTTTGCCTACTTCGATTGTCGGATTTTGCAACGTAAAGGGGCTGAAGCTGACTATACGGCGGAAGAATTGCAGAAGGTGGACGAGCTGGCAAAGACCATTACGGATGAAGAAAAATATGAGTTGATAGATACTGTAATTGTCAAGACGCAAGGCTTTGTGAATGGCAATATCGACGTCCATACGCCCGCCCCTGTACAATTGTTTAGAGAATTTTTGTCGCGCTACGAAGGGATCGACCGCCATCAGCTGCGTGACAACCTGTGTTATTTCCTGTCGGCTATCATGCCTGTCTGCGATGCTTGCGGCGTGGATATGTGTATACATCCCGATGATCCGCCTTATCAGATGCTGGGATTGCCTCGTATTGTCACTTCGGGTGAAGACATCGACTGGCTGCTCAAGGCAGTGGACAATCCTCACAACGGGCTGACCTTCTGTGCCGGTTCGCTGAGTGCAGGTTTGCAGAATGACGTGGTCGAACTTGCCCGTCGCTTTGCCTCACGTACTCGTTTCGTGCATTTACGTAGTACAAATGTCATGGAAGATGGAAATTTCATGGAAGCGTCCCATCTGGAAGGGCGCGGACGCGTGCCTGAGCTGGTTGCTTTTTACGAAAAAAATCTGCCTGATGTGCCTATGCGTGTCGACCATGGCCGGCTGATGCTGGACGATGTGAATAGGGGCTATAACCCCGGTTATTCCTTCCATGGACGGATGCTTGCATTGGCTCAGGTGGAAGGTATGATGGCAATGGTGCGTAAATTTCCGACTTTTTTCTCCTAATATTTTGTAGTCGAACAGATTATTTATATCTTTGCAAACGGAAACGGATGAAAGGTGGAGGGGCAATCAAGCTCCTCTTTTTTATTCTTATACGGTTTATATGATAGAGAAAAAAACGATTTGTGAAATTGTAGAAGATTGGTTGAAGGACAAAGATTACTTCCTGGTGGAGGTAACGGTGAGTCCTGATGACAAGATTGTGGTGGAGATCGACCACAAAGACGGTGTTTGGATAGAAGATTGTGTGGAGTTGAGCCGCTATATCGAATCCCGCCTGAACCGCGACGCGGAGGATTTCGAACTGGAAGTAGGCTCGGCCGGTATCGGACAGCCTTTCAAGGTACTTCAGCAGTACATGAACCACATTGGTGAGGAGGTAGAAGTGCTGACCAAGGATGGACGTAAACTGAGTGGCGTACTGAAGGAGGCCGATGAACAGCATTTTACGGTTACCATCCAGAAGAAAGTGAAGGAAGAGGGCATGAAACGCCCGAAGATGGTGGATGAAGATTTGAACTTTACGTACGAAGAAATAAAATATACTAAATACTTAATCAGTTTTAAATAAGATTATGGCCAAGAAAGAAGAGACTGTCAGCATGATTGACACATTTTCGGAGTTTAAGGAGCTGAAGAATATCGACAGAACCACGATGGTGAGCGTACTTGAGGAGTCGTTCCGTAGCGTGATTGCGAAAATGTTTGGTACGGATGAGAATTACGACGTCATTGTAAACCCCGATAAGGGTGACTTCGAAATCTGGCGTAACCGTGAGGTGGTTGCCGATGAGGACCTGACGAACCCTAATCTGCAGATATCCCTGAGCGAGGCACAGAAAATAGATGCTTCGTATGAAGTGGGTGAAGAGGTGACAGACGAGGTGAACTTCGCAAAATTTGGCCGTCGTGCCATCCTGAACTTGCGCCAGACGTTGGCCTCCAAGATATTGGAACTGGAAAAAGACAGCCTTTACAACAAATATATCGACAAGGTAGGAACGGTTGTGAATGCCGAAGTCTACCAGATTTGGAAGAAAGAAATGCTGCTGCTCGACGATGAAGGCAACGAATTGCTGCTGCCTAAGACCGAGCAGATACCGAGCGACTTCTATCGTAAGGGAGAAACTGCCCGTGCGGTGGTGGCTCGTGTAGACAACAAGAACAACAATCCGAAGATTATCTTGAGCCGTACTTCTCCTGTCTTCTTGCAGCGTCTGTTCGAGATGGAAGTACCTGAAATCAATGATGGCCTTATTACCATTCGTAAGATAGCCCGTATTCCTGGCGAACGTGCTAAAATTGCTGTAGAAAGCTATGACGACCGTATTGATCCGGTAGGCGCATGTGTCGGTGTGAAGGGAAGCCGTATCCACGGTATTGTGCGCGAACTTCGCAATGAGAACATTGATGTCATCAATTATACTTCGAATGTACAGCTGTTCATCCAGCGTGCGTTGAGCCCTGCCAAAATTTCTTCCATCCGCTTGAATGAGGAAGAACGCAAGGCAGAAGTGTTCTTGAAACCAGAAGAAGTTTCGTTGGCTATTGGTAAAGGTGGTTTGAACATCAAGTTGGCCAGTATGCTGACTGAATATACCATTGATGTCTTCCGCGAAATTGATGGAAATGTGGAAGATGAAGATATCTATCTGGATGAATTCCGTGATGAAATCGAAGGTTGGGTTATTGATGCAATCAAGGGTATCGGTATCGATACAGCCAAGGCTGTATTGAACGCTCCTCGTGAGATGCTGATTGAAAAAGCCGACTTGGAGGAAGAAACTGTAGACGAAGTGCTGCGCATTTTGAAACAGGAATTTGAAGAAGAATAATAGATGTGTTAATATATATGATTTGAATGTGCTAATGTACTGGTGAAAGCAGTGAGGCACATCGAGGAAGAGGGGCGATTTATTGGCACATTAGTACATTGGCACATTAAAATCATTAAAAGTAAAATATGACGATAAGGTTAAATAAAGTAACACGAGATTTGAATGTGGGAATTACGACGGCTGTTGAATTCTTACAGAAAAAGGGTTTTGTCGTAGAGGCAAATCCGAATACGAAAATTACCGATGAACAGTTTGAGTTGCTGAAAAAAGAATTCAGTACAGACAAGGATCTTAAAATGAAGTCCGAGCGCTTCTTGCAGGAACGTCAAACCAAAGAACGCAACAAAGCGTCTGTGGCTATCGAAGGCTATGAAACGAAGGAATCCGTGAAGGAAAAGGTGGAGGAAATTAAAACTGTAATTCCCGAAGATGTACGTCCTAAGTTTAAACCTGTAGGCAAGATTGATTTGGATAATCTGGGTAAGAAACCTGTGGTTGAGAAAGAAAAAGAAGTGGAAGAGCAGAAACCAGAACCGGTTGTAGAGCCAGTTCAACCGAAGCCGGAAGTTAAAGAAATGCCTTCGGAAGAGGTTGAGGCACAAGTTGCCGAAAAAGTTTCGGAAGTAGAGCCTGTTCAGGAAACCGTGGAAGAGAAAACAAGCGAAACGCCTGTGGAAGAACCTCAGACTCAGGATGTGACTGAAGAGGAACACCATTCGGATGAAACAACAGACGTGAAGGTGGAAAAAGAAGAGGAAGCTCCAGTTGAAGAAACAAAGTCGGCTGATAGCTCTGAGGAGATCTTTACAATTCGCAAACCTGAGTTCGTTTCGAAAATTAACGTTATCGGTCAAATAGACCTTGCTGCTTTGAATCAGTCGACTCGCCCCAAAAAGAAGTCGAAGGAAGAAAAGCGTAAAGAACGCGAAGAGAAGGAAAAACAGCGCCTTGACCAGAGACGTCAGATGAAAGAAGCCATCATGAAAGAAATCCGTCGTGAAGACAGCAAGATGAGGGATGAAAATGATGGTGAAGGCGGTGGTAAAAAGAAACGCGTTCGTATCAACAAGGAGAAAGTAGATATCAACAATGCTTCCAGCTATCAGAAAGGCGACCATCAGAAGGGTGGAAATGCCGCCGGACAGCAACAGGGAGGCAAGAAAAATAAGGATCGTTTCAAGAAACCTGTTATCAAACAGGAAGTCAGTGAGGAAGATGTTGCTAAACAGGTGAAAGAAACTTTGGCACGCCTCACATCGAAAGGCAAGAGTAAAGGAGCCAAATACCGCAAGGAGAAACGTGAACAGGTTGCCGACCGTATGCATGAGCTTGAAAGTCAGGAAATGGCTGATAGCAAAGTATTGAAGTTGACAGAGTTTGTGACAGCCAATGAGCTGGCCAATATGATGGACGTACCCGTTACACAAGTCATCGGTACCTGCATGAGCATCGGTATCATGGTGTCCATTAACCAGCGTCTGGATGCCGAGACCATCAATCTGGTGGCTGAAGAATTCGGCTTTAAGACGGAATATGTAAGTGCGGAAGTGGCACAGGCCATCGTGGAAGAAGAGGATGCAGAGGAAGATTTGGAACCTCGTGCTCCGATTGTAACCGTGATGGGTCACGTAGACCATGGTAAGACATCGTTGCTCGACTATATTCGTAAGGCGAATGTGATTGCCGGTGAAGCGGGCGGTATTACGCAGCACATCGGTGCTTATCACGTGACGTTGGAAGACGGACGTAAGATTACGTTCCTTGATACGCCGGGTCACGAAGCATTTACCGCCATGCGTGCCCGTGGTGCCAAGGTGACGGATATTGCCATCATCATTGTGGCAGCCGACGATAACGTCATGCCGCAGACCAAGGAGGCCATCAACCATGCCATGGCTGCCGGTGTTCCCATTGTATTTGCTATCAACAAGATAGATAAGCCGACTGCCAATCCCGATAAGATTAAGGAAGAACTGGCCAACATGAATTTCCTGGTAGAGGAATGGGGCGGTAAGTACCAGTCTCAGGACATCTCGGCCAAGAAAGGTATTGGTGTTCCTGAATTGATGGAGAAAGTATTGTTGGAGGCTGAAATGTTGGAACTGAAGGCTAATCCCAATCGTAAAGCTACAGGATCTATTATCGAGTCGTCGCTTGACAAAGGTCGCGGTTATGTAGCAACCGTGTTGGTATCCAACGGAACGTTGAAAGTAGGTGATATCGTTTTGGCCGGAACCAATTATGGTAAGGTGAAAGCGATGTTCAACGAGCGTAATCAGCGAATGACACAGGCTGGTCCGTCTGAACCTGCTCTTATTCTGGGCTTGAACGGAGCACCTGCCGCAGGTGATACGTTCCACGTGATTGAAACCGAACAGGAAGCACGCGAGATTGCCAATAAGCGTGAGCAGTTGCAGCGCGAACAGGGTCTGCGTACGCAGAAGATGCTGACGCTCGACGAAGTGGGCCGCCGTCTGGCATTGGGTGACTTCCACGAGCTGAATGTCATCGTGAAAGGTGACGTGGACGGTTCGGTAGAGGCCTTGAGCGATTCGTTGATCAAGTTGTCTACAGAACAGATCCAAGTCAACGTTATCCACAAAGGCGTGGGACAGATTTCTGAATCGGATGTATCCTTGGCTGCTGCTTCGGATGCCATTATCGTAGGCTTCCAGGTGCGTCCTTCGGGAGCTGCTGCCAAACTGGCCGAACAGGAGGGTGTAGATATCCGTAAGTATTCTGTCATCTATGATGCTATCGAGGAGGTGAAGTCTGCAATGGAGGGTATGCTTGCTCCGACATTGAAGGAACAGGTTACCGCTACCATCGAAGTGCGTGAGGTCTTCAATATCAGTAAGGTTGGTGTAGTAGCCGGTGCGATGGTGAAGACCGGTAAGGTAAAACGTACCGATAAGGCTCGTCTGATTCGTGATGGTATTGTGGTATTTACCGGCAATATCAATGCCTTGAAGCGCTTCAAGGATGATGTGAAAGAAGTCGGAACTAACTTTGAATGCGGTATTAGCCTGACTGGTTGCAACGACATCAAGGTGGGCGATGTCATCGAAACATTCGAGGAAGTGGAAGTAAAACAGACACTCTGATTCTGAATAGTTAGACTTTCAGCCGCAGACAACGCGGACGACACGGATTTTATGCTGCGCGAATCAATCGTGCTGCCGAGCTGTAGGAACGGGTGAAATCTGCGTTGTTGGTGTAGTCTGCGGCTGATTTATTTATATCATAAAAAGTATGACCACCATAGATATCATTATACTCGTCATTCTGGGGGCGGGAGCCATAGTGGGGTTTGCCAAAGGCTTTCTCAGACAGTTAGCTGGTTTGCTGGGGCTTGTAGCCGGTCTGTTGATCGCCAAGGCATTGTATGCTACCGTGGCCGAGCGGATATTTCTGCCGCTAACCGACTCGTTGACAGTGGCACAAGGCATCGCTTTCGTGATTATTTGGCTGGCTGTTCCGCTGGCATTCTTGCTGTTGGCTTTGTTGTTGACCAAGGCGATGGAAGCCGTTTCGTTAGGATGGGTCAACCGTCTGCTGGGTGCCGGATTAGGCCTGCTGAAGTCTGCTTTGCTGGTAAGTCTGCTGATTTGTGTGGTCGAATATATTGATACGGACAATGCGCTCCTGAAGAAAACAAAAAAGCGGGAGTCTGTGTTATATTATCCGTTGGAAAAGTTTGCAGGTGTCTTTTTACCTGCGGCTAAAGAAATGGCTGTCGAATTCTTATGACAGTGAAATTTTGATGAACTTGAATATAGACAAGATATGCGACAAGAAGAACCTAATAAATATGTCAAGGAACTTACGCAGGAAAAGTACAAGTACGGTTTCACGACCGATGTGCACACTGACGTCATCGAGAAGGGCTTGAACGAAGATATCATCCGCTTGATTTCCGAGAAGAAGGGCGAGCCCGATTGGATGCTGGAGTTTCGCCTGAAGGCTTATCGCCATTGGTTGACGCTGGAGATGCCTACATGGGCTCACCTCCGTATTCCTGAAATTGATTACCAGGCCATTTCCTATTATGCTGACCCTACCAAGAAAAAAGAAGGGCCGAAAAGTATGGACGAAGTCGATCCCGAACTGATTAAGACCTTCAATAAGCTGGGTATCCCTTTGGAAGAACAGATGGCATTGAGTGGTATGGCTGTGGATGCTGTGATGGATTCTGTCTCCGTGAAGACTACCTTCAAAGAAACATTAATGGAAAAAGGTATCATTTTTTGTTCCATGAGTGAGGCTATCCGTGAACATCCCGATTTGGTGCAGAAGTATTTAGGATCTGTGGTGCCTTATCGCGACAATTTCTTTGCCGCGCTCAATTCTGCTGTGTTCTCTGACGGTTCTTTCGTTTATATTCCCAAAGGAGTGCGGTGCCCGATGGAATTGTCTACATATTTTCGTATCAATGCACAGGGAACGGGGCAGTTTGAGCGTACGCTCATTGTGGCCGATGATGATGCTTATGTCTCCTATCTCGAAGGTTGTACTGCTCCTATGCGTGATGAGAACCAATTGCATGCTGCTATCGTAGAGATTGTGGTACACGATCGTGCGGAAGTGAAATACAGCACTGTACAGAACTGGTATCCGGGTGATGCTGAAGGCAAAGGAGGCGTGTACAATTTCGTTACCAAACGTGGCATTTGTAAAGGTGTAGATAGCAAGCTGTCGTGGACACAGGTAGAAACGGGTAGTGCCATCACGTGGAAATATCCTTCTTGTATTCTGGCGGGTGACAATTCGATTGCTGAGTTTTACAGTGTAGCTGTAACCAATAATTACCAGCAGGCCGATACGGGTACGAAGATGATCCACATCGGAAAGAACACCCGTTCGACTATCGTCAGTAAAGGAATTTCTGCCGGACGGAGCGAGAACTCCTACCGTGGACTGGTACGCGTTAGCCCTAAGGCTGACAATGCGCGTAACTACAGTCAGTGTGATTCGCTCTTGTTGGGTGACAAATGCGGTGCACACACCTTCCCCTATATGGATATCCATAACGAAACTGCAGTGGTGGAACACGAAGCGACCACCAGTAAAATCAGTGAAGATCAGATATTCTACTGCAATCAACGTGGTATTTCGAGTGAAGATGCCGTAGGACTCATTGTGAATGGTTATGCCAAAGAAGTGCTCAATAAGTTGCCGATGGAGTTTGCCGTTGAGGCTCAGAAGCTGTTGAGTATTTCGTTGGAAGGAAGCGTGGGTTAAATAAAGAACGAATAATAAAGAATTAAGAATAAAATGAGTCGGATGAAGAAGAGAGGATGAGGAAGGGTAACTTTCATTCTTTATTC
>ENA-OZVZ01000124-OZVZ01000124.1-human-gut-metagenome-genome-assembly--contig:-NODE-124-length-15658-cov-10.640454_pt1 | contig 15658 bp, 9 predicted proteins | sample MGYA00243450_ERZ654055 | MGnify/ENA primary metagenome ERZ654055 (study PRJEB26926, sample SAMN06164907) | human gut metagenome | biome: ENVO:00009003; feature: ENVO:2100002; material: ENVO:00002003... | reverse complement strand
CTGATACATTTTTAAACTTATTGGCTGAATTCATAGTGTATCCTGCATAATAATTTGAATTTATCGCCACTGACATATTCTATCCCTCCTTTTTTTAGTTATTAAAACCTTTCCATAGCACATCAGGAACATTTTAGCGTCTACCGTTTTAATATAACATGAAATCTATACTTTTCAATCAGCATTGCAGAAAGTGACCTATTTTTGCAGAAAACGACCATCCAAATAAATTAATCCTCATAAATCAAACCTAAAGTTCAATCAAGGTATTTTTTACAAAGCAAATAAATCTATTGTTTTTAGTCCATTCTGGTTATTTCTTGAAACATCCTCCAGATCATAAACTGTTTCAGACAAATAAAAAGGACGCAGGATTTTACTCCCACGCCCCTAAACTTATCTGGCTTTATCTTCTCTGACTTTTGGCAGCTCCTTCCCTGCCGTTTCCTGCTTTGCCTCCGATGTTTTTCTTGCCTCAAAAGCATCTGCATTATACTTGTACTCCTGTGGTTCAGCTACCATCGGTGAGTAGATGATCTCTCTTTCTGTATCCGGTGCTTTCTGTTCCTTATCCTTTGTCTGCTCCATACGCTTTTCCTTATCAAACTGCACATTCATAGCCAGATTATCCAGCTTATCAATCGAGGCATCCAGCTGCAGCTCCATTGATACAAGCAGTTTTTTCACTGCTTTCATAGGGGCAAGTACCGCCTTTGTGAAAGGGTGTTTCTGTTCCTTCTGCGAATAATCCACCTCCGGCTTATCTGCAAAGGTATGGAACGCATTGTTTATGGTCTGACCAGCTTCACGGAGTCCCTTTGCAAGAAGTGCTGTCCTTGCAATATCCCTGTCTGTAGATACAATCATATCTTTTACCGCTGTTCTGACATTGAGAAGTCTTTTCTTGATTCCTACAAATTCTGTCACCCTGTAAAGTGCCGCTCTTCCCTTTTCCTTTGCTTCATCAACTATGCTTTTTGCTGTAGATTTGACCTGTGCTTTCACTTCCAATACCTGCGACTTTATCTGCTCACATCTGGTATTAAGTCGCTCCTTTGCTTCTGACAATGCCTTTTTTGCATTATTGACAAAAGTATCTTCCTGCATTTCTTTAATCTGGTTCTGCATATTAGTGAGTTCTTCCGTCATGGAATCAATCTTTTTCTCCAGTCCATCCACATAGCTGCATATCTCAAATACATCGTTTGCCTGCTCTTTCATGGCATTTTTCTTTAATAAGTCGAGAAGTTCTCTTATGACCTCCTCATTGGTAAGTGTTTTTCCTGCTTCCATATCCATTCTGTTTCCTCCATTCTGTAAATGGGGCAGCCTTGGCCGCCCCTGTACTCTGATTATTGATTATCGAAAGGGTGTTGCCTCTTTGTCCTTCTCTTTATCGGGATTGCCATGATGTTTCTCGGCACTCTCCCTCGCCTTTTCGTTGCTCTTATCCTTTGCTTTCTCATATTCCGAGATAATCTCATTATAGAGTTTTTCCCTGAAATCCTTTGTGACCGGATAGCAGACATCCTGATAGATTGGCTTGCCCTGCTCATCCACCTGCTTTGTCTTATAAGAAGGCATTGATACAAAGATTTTCTCTTTACCCTGCACGATATTGATGTTATTTACGATGAAACTGTTTTCAAAGTAAATACGGGCAAGTCCTTTGATGTTACTGCCTTTCCTCTCATAAGGTGTCACAGTTACGGAAAACTCTGGCATTTCCTGTGTTCTGTCCTGCTTCTGTGTCTCCTCTTTCTCCGGTTCCTTGATTCTTGCATAGGCATCAAGGATATTGGTATAGAGTTCCTCACGAAACTCTGCTGTGATAGGATTACATACATCCTTATAGATCACACCATTGCTTTCATCACGCTCATTAGAGCGGTATCTAGGCATTGATACAAAAAGCTCTCCCTTGTCCTTATTCTCAAGGATTGCAATATTGGTAATCTTAAATGAATCACCAAATACTACTGTTGCAAATCCCTTGATGTTGCTGCCCTCTTTTGCCCTTACTTCGTTTACCTTAATTGAATACTTCATATGCTATTCCTCGCTTTCTTTTTGTTCTTTGTTTTGCTCCGGTATGATAAACTCACACCAAAGCTGTTCTATCTGTTCACAAGACAATCTGCCATTTAACCAGTTGCCAAGTGTAACGATCATTCCGTCCTGCTCATAGTAGAGCCATTCCTGTGTTTCGATGTTTCCCTCATACACGATAGTAACATCAAAATCAGGCATAAATAATCCTTCCTCCGCATCCCACACGCAGGATATCCCCTGTCTGAGTGTCAGATTCAGGCTTTCGACATACACAGACCAGCCACTTACGACTATCTGAAATTCATCATCAATCTCCGCAATATCATCCTCGATGTCGATTAGCTCTTCCATTTCCGATATTGCTTCTTCTATATCACCAAGTCGGTATCTCTTATTCATCCAGCACCGCCTCCTTATAAATGCACCTGACCACAAAACGCATAGTACCCTTCTGTGAACAGGTAAAAAGAGTTAATTCCTTTTCCTCTCCTTGTGTCTTAATGCTGTTGTCATAAGGATTTACCACCTCTGTGTCTGTTACTTCATAGATATGAGTCTGTCCGTTTTTGTCGATAATTGTCACATCATCTCCTATGGAAATCTGATTTAGTGGTGTAAAAAATGTGCCATATCTGCTGCCATTGTGACCGCATAACACACAGTTGCCACTTTCTCCGATTCCTGCAGTCTCTTCTATATGACCAATCCCGGCATTAAGCACTTTACTTGTGGTTCCTTCCATTACCGGATACCTGATATCTAAGCCCGGTATCTCAATGATGCCGATAACACCGCCTTCTTTAAGAATGGCTTCATCCTCTTTACTAATGGAGGTTTGCTCTTCCTCCACATCTGTTTCTTCATCGTAATCATCCTCCAATGTCTGCTCAAATTCACTTATGAGCTGTTCTGTCTGTTTTTCTCCGGTTGCCCGCCAGAAAAAAGGGACTGCCATAATGGCAATCCCTGCTGTAATCAGTAGTCCTGCGACCACTTTTCTTATGCTCATATTATTCACTCTCCTATCGTGTTCTGCCCTCTCTGTCCGCTTGATAAGCACCTTTATCCTCTGCTACAATTGCTGCAGATTCCATTCTGTCATCAGCTTCTCTTTCTTCCTCCGGTCCGCTCAGGTCTGCATCCACAGCCTTTGCGTTCTCAAGGTCAAGCTGGGCATTCAGTTCACACTGCCTTGACAGCTTTTCTTCCAGTTCCTTGCTGTATGCAAATGGCTTGTCATACTCTGCCTTTGATGCTTCAAGGTCATTCTGGTACTGCTCAATCTTCTTTTCTAAGAAATCAATGTTCTCATGGAGTCCATTGAACAGGTTTTCCAGCTTTACCATGCTGCCGACCGGACTTGTGGAAAGTTCTGCCTTGTACTCAGTCTTTCCACGAAGCACCATATAATTGATACCAAGGAAGTTCTTTTCCACAAGCAGCTCAAATCCATGGAACTTGCCGATTACAGTTGTCTCTCCGGTCTTACATTTGCTGATTGCTTCAAGCATCATCGTTCCTCCATCCACACGCTCTGTGTAGGTTGCTTTGCCTATGGTAATGGAAAATTCCGGATTATCAATCAGTTCTTTATCCCTTGCCTTTACATCTTCTCTTACATTGGCAAGCTTTTCTGTTGCTGTCTTAATAAGCTTCGGGTACTTAATCATAAAGTTATCCTGCAATCCATATCTCTGATTGTCATAGGATGCCTTTAAGAGCTTTAATCTCTGGACATCATTGTCAATCTCCATCTTTTCCTTGATTAAAGGATTGCCTGTGGCAACCGCTTTAATCTCTGCATAGGAAAGTGTTGCCTCATCGATATCCTCACAGCTTCGGCTTACAGCCTTGCTTGTCATGACCTGACTGATGAATCGCTGCTTATTTTCAACAAGCGACCAGTTGTATGCATCAAAAGTTCCTTTGGTGACATATCTATAGATTGCCACCTCTTCATTTTCGTTGCCCTGCCTGATGCCTCGTCCTTCCCTCTGTTCAATGGAGCTTGGCTTCCAAGGACAGTCCACATGATGCATTGCAACCAGATGTGTCTGAACATTAACGCCAGTACCACATTTATCTGTAGAACCTATAAGCACTTTTTTCTTACCTGTTCTCATTTCCTTAAATAGTGCATCCCTCTGTGCGTCGGTCTTTGCATCATGGATAAATGCTATCTCCTCTGCCGGAATACCATACTGTATCAGTGTTTCCTTCAGATAATCGTAGATGGTAAAATCCTTATCCGGTCCCGGTGTGCCGATATCCGAAAAAATAAGCTGGCAGCCTATATGACCGTTGGCATTTCCTTTCTCATATTCTTTCCATACATTCTCCGCTACCTTATTGAGCTTTCCATCCGGATTATTTGGTGCGTCCTTATCAATCAGCCTTGCATCTGTTCCGAGTAATCTTGCCTCATGGGTAATCTTTAGGAAGTTGTCCACACTTGGATCAACTCCACCACCTCTGATACGTTCTGCCCTCACAACAAAATCTTCCATGACCTGCTTTACATACCAGTCAGGCTCCGACTCCACTATGATAGGCTTGCCGCCTCTGAGGGCTGGCACATCAAGGTCAAGCATGTCTGCGGTCTGCACATCTGCTACCTCACGGAAGATATTCATAAGCTCCGGCAGATTTGTAAATTTATTGAATCTGCTCTTAAAACGGAAACCGCTTCCCTCTACAGTAAGCTCCAGTGCTGTTGTCACTTCACCAAAGTTTGCCGCCCATGAATCAAAGTGATAAATCCCCATCTCTTCAAGTGCCGCTTTCTGTAAGTAAAGCTGCATGACATACATCTCACACATGGTATTGGATATCGGTGTACCAGTTGCAAACACAATGCCCCTGCCATCATTTATCTCTGATAGGTATTGGCATTTAAGCTGCATATCTGTTGACTTTTTCGCTCCACTGCTGCTGATACCTGACACATTATTCATCTTGGAAAAAATCGCAAGGTTCTTAAAATTGTGCGCTTCGTCAACCATGATAGAGTCCACACCAAGTTCCTCAAAGGTTATAAGGTCATCCTTCCTGCTCTCATCTGACAAGGATTTCAGCTGCTCCTCCAGCTTTTTCTTCTGGCTTTCCATCTGTTTTACAGTCCAACGCTCCCCGTTACGCTCCTTCATCTCATCAATCGCATAGCTGATTTCATCAATCTGCTCATTGAGCATTCTTTCCTTTCTCTCTGCTGAGATCGGAATTTTTTCAAACTGCGAGTGCGACATGATGATACAGTCATAGTCACCTGTTGCAATCCTTGATACAAACTGCTTTCTACGGCTCTTTTCAAAATCACGCTCTGTGGCAACTAAGATATTTGCTGACGGATAAAGCCTTAAAAACTCTGATGCAGTCTGCCCGATAAGTGGCTTTGGAACAACCATGATTGTCTTATTGGCAAGTCCAAGTCTCTTCTGCTCCATGCAGGCAGCCATCATCTCAAAGGACTTTCCGGCACCGACACAGTGTGCAAGCAGTGTGTTTCCTCCGAGAAGGATTCTTGCCACCGCATTCTTCTGATGAGGCTTTAGCTCAATCGCCGGATTCATTCCCGGAAACTGTAAGTGGCTTCCGTCATACTCACGCAGGCGGATGTTATTGAATGTCTCGTTATAATACTCCACATATTTCTGTCTGCGTTCCGGCTCTGAAAACAGCCATTCCTTGAACTTTTCCTTGATCATGTTCTGTTTTTCCCTTGCAAGCATTGTCTCATTCTTATTGACTTCGTAATGATATTTGCCATCACCGTCATCAATCCTGTCCCTTACTGTTACAGTTTTAAGATTCAGCGTATCCTCAAAAATAGAATAAGCATCCATGCGGCTTGTACCATAAGTCTTAGTAGCTGCCACTGAATGCTTATCCATGCTCTTATTCTCGATGAACCATTCCATACTCATCTTATTTAAGTGTACCTGAATGCCTGTATTGTAAAACTGGCTTCTGACTGCCCTTGCTCTTCTTGGTGTATTGAGAAGCTCATAGATAAACTGCTCATAATCAAGCGGCTCAATCCATGTCGTACCAATCTTTACATCAATATCTGAAGCTTCAATCCACTCCGGCTGCACCTTTTCCAGTGCTGCCACATTGCCTGCAAATCTTTCTGCCTGCGGATTGTCTGTATCCGCTGCCATAGCCTTTGCTACACGGAGCTTGTCTCTCACATTGCCGGAAAGATACTCGTCTGCTGTCTCCCAGCCGATATCAGGATTGTTCTCGTTGTAACGGTCGGGATTAAGGAAAATCAGTCCATCCAGTTCTTCCACAAGAACTGCCCTTCTAAGCTCTGCCAAAGCATCATCACTAAATGTTATCTCATCCACTGTCTGCCCGGACTTTTCTGCAAGCTCTTCCTTTACATTAGTAATATCCGGCTCATAGATAGAGAGCATATAGGCAAGATTCACATATCCAAATTCATTGACGGATACATTTAATGCTTCCACAGCAGTTTCAACCCTGTCTATGACAGTCTTTGCCTTAATCGTCTGCTTATAAAACATATCCGCTTTTTTCACCTCCCCGTCTTCATTTACTTCCTCAAGACTGCAAAGAAGCGGGTAATCGCTGTCATCCCTGAATGCTATTCTGTTTGCTTTTGAAGTAATGGCTCCATACTGCTTTACGAAGGCATCATATTTTACATTAAGAAGTCTCTGCTTATCAGAAAGCTCCTCCTCGCTGCAGCCATCCATCTGGATATCAATCAGATCTCTTGTTATCTGTCTGATTTCATCAAGGCTTCTGATTCGCTCCTCGGCAGTCTGTGATACTTCTTTTCTTACCATCTCGGAATTTTCCCTGTAATAGAGCTTTCCTTCAAAAAATGTGTAAGTGTAGTTTCTCACATCCGGATCAGCCGGGATAACTTCCTCCGTCTGCTCCGCCTCATCTGCCACTCTCTCAAAATCTGTCATCTGGGCTTTGATATTACCGATAGCTTTGTTTAATGCTTCATACATATTGAAGTTCTCATCATCATTCACACAGACTGTATATCTGCTGTCCTGTCCGTAAATCCTTGTGTCATACTCCATAACCCCAAGCATCATTTCCGGATGCTCTGCAAAATAAGAGTTGACTGCAATGCCATTCCCAGTTACACCAAGGTGTACCCAGTCAGGCTCAATATCAATTTTTCGCTCTCTCTTCTGCAAAAACAGGATATCTGCTGTCACTTCGGTTCCTGCATTATCTTTAAATGCAGTATTCGGAAGTCTTACTGCTCCCACAAGCTCTGCCCTTTCAGCCAGATACTTTCGGATAGTAGGATTTGCCTTATCAAGTGTTCCCTTTGTGGTGATTACTGCAACCATGCCTCCCGGTCTTACCTGGTCAAGTGCTTTTGCAAGGAAATAATCGTGGATACGGAAGTTATACTTGTTGTACTTCGGATCAAATACCTTATAATCCCCAAATGGCACATTTCCGACAACCACATCAAAAAAGTTATCCGGATATGTGGTATTCTCAAATCCTGTGATACTGATATTGGCATTCTGATAAAGCTGCTTTGCAATTCTTCCTGAAATGCTGTCAAGCTCCACTCCATACAGCTTTGCTTCATGCATTGTTTCCGGCATACTTCCAAAGAAGTTACCGATACCCATGGATGGCTCTAATACATTGCCGCCTCTGAAACCAAACTGGACAAGTGCCGAATTCATGCACATGGCTATCTCCGGTGAAGTGTAAAAGGCGTTATTTACTGTTGCCCTTGCCGCACTGTATTCCTCATCAGATAAAAGTTCTTTAAGCTCTGCATACTCTTTGCTCCAGCCTGCGTTTTCCTCATCAAATGCCTGTGACAGTCCGCCCCATCCGACAAACTTCGACAGAACTTTCTGCTCCCCCGGTGTGGCAAGCCTGTTTTCTGATTCAATCTGCTTTAGAGTGCGGATTGCATCCATATTCCACTGGTATCTGGTCTTAGCTCCGCCTTTTTCCATTTCCCAGAGGTTGTAGTGGAAGTTGTGCTTTTTCTGTACTGCATCATCTGAAACTACATGTCCATTCTCATCAATCTTGGTATCCCAGCCATTCGCTATTGCTCTTTCCCTGGTTTCAAGACGATTGGCTTTTACACTATCCTCGATATCAAAGAATCTCTTATAGACCGGATTCATCTTATCCCTGTCAGCCTTCTGCTTTGTCTCCTGATAATACCTTTTCTGGTCTTCTCCGCAGTAAAATGGCTGTTTTACCATATAAGATAAGATTTCATATAACTCACGCCAGTCGAGTGCACCTTCCTTACGCACACCATTCCTGTTCTTATAGCTGATCTTCACATATCCGCTTCTGATTGAGTACTCCACAAGACCATACTTATTGTTGGAATATGCTTTTCTTTCTGCATTATCTGTCCCTAATGCAATATCCCTAATAAGGTCAAGTTTATTTGGCATAAATGCAAAATCAGACTCCACCACATCCATAAGGAATGCCCTAAATGGTGTGTAGCAGCTGCAATCTGTCACAAGAATCTCTGCAGCATCTCGCAGGTCTTCATCAAGCTCTGCAATACGCTTTGCATAATCAATTGGTGTAATATACTGAAGCTCTGAAGGATCTTTTTCAGTTGTTTCAGCCTCTATCTCGGCACCATATTCTGCCTGTGTTACCATGCGGTCTTCATCGGCAGCTTCCTGTGGTGTCATGCCATATGCAGATACATATGCTTCATTACTTTCCTCATGTGCATCTTCATGTGAATTTGCTGCTTTTACAGTTCGGTTAGAAGCATAGCTCTCCGGCTCATCCGGTATTGCATAATCATCAATCTCTGATTCTGCCTCTTCCGGTTCCACTTCCCGGTATTCGGCATCAATGACCTCATCATCCTCACGGAGTCCGTCCATCGCAAGCTCATCAATACGAGGTGTCTCAGGCTGGTATTCCCCTGTAAGAATAAGGACACCAAGCTCTTTTTCGATATCTTTCCACGAAACATATCCTTCAACCTCTCCATCCTCATCTCGCCATTGAAAACGCAATCCATTCCCATGAAATGTGTCATATCCGTGCAGCCCCAGTCCGTCAACCGGCCAGCCTGCACCTCCCTGACCATATTCTGCTTTGATACGCTTTGCTCTGGTTCCTGCATCAATCTCTGTTTCAAAAATCTTGCATACCCTGCCCTTGCCACCGACAAAGCCTGTACCTCTCATAAGCACCTGTTTGATATACTCACCTGGTACTGTTGCAGACTTTTTGGGATTCAGATAATTGTATTTACCTGCTAATGCAGCTTTTCTGTCCTGCTCGAACTGACGCATAAACTGATTATTGTTTTCGTCCTCAGTATGAATGGTGCCAATGCTTGCCTGCCCGTTCTGGTCGAAAAAAAAGGAAGCCTGTGTATATTCGGCTTCCTTACTAACACCCAATGAATTGATTTCATCAAGTTCCCTATTCAGTTCTGTATCATCAGATTCTAGCGGAATCGCATCACTATCTGATGGAGTACCACTTCCTCTGCCTGCATCTTCGCCTGCTCTCTTATCTTCCACATCTCCATTGTCGATGACGGATTCTGTGGCTTGTGCTTCTCCAGGTACTGCATCTCCAACTGGTCGTACAGCTGGTTCGCTTCCTCCTCTACCGCTGACATCTTCTCGTACATCTTCCCGAATCTCATCAGCGTCTTGTATCTTGCCGGCTCGTTCTCCTTGAGATAGTTCATTGCCATCCTTCCGTATTTGCCCAGTTTCGCGAGATCCTCCGTCTCGTCCGGCATCTCTATCTTCGGATAAAGCAGTCCGTCCACTTCCTTGTAAGTCATTTCTTCTAACATATCCAATTCTCCTTTCGCTCTCGATTGTCTTTAAGTTACGACTAAATTCTCTAAGAACACTACAGGAGACATCGCATACAATGGAACCAAGACGGTAAATGATCTCTTCGTCTTTGATATTTACGATCTGACTGAAATCCTGTTCTTGCACAGATAAGTCAAATCCGCATCTCGTCCCTACAGCATACATGACACTTGCATATACAAGCTGCTCCATGTCCATTTCCTGCTGTAAGCCATTGCGTTTCTTACTTTCTTCCTTTATCACACTACCTGATAGCTGCATGAGCTCGGTCATTCGGTCTCCGAACTCTTCTTTTATTATAAGCCAAACATCTGTTCCTGTAAACTGTTTTAGTGTATTTTTTAGAGACTCCCTGTTGCTGTTATCGTACTGCTCAATCTGACCTTCTGATACGAGAAAATCCACATAATCTTTAAGATTTTCTCCCTCAAGGTCCCATGTCAGCTTAACATTCTTCCCTCCGGTATCACTGATATCAAAGATATACCTCATGCGTGGATTCAGTGCCCTTGACGGGAAGATAGCGCAGCCTTTCGCACCACGCTTTACATATCTTCCCACCTTTTTCCAGGTATCATAATCTGCCATGAGTGTGCTTTTTTCCGGAGGTCTCTGAGCTGTTACCATAACGATATTGTCAAATTCATAGCGGTATAACTGACCTGCGACCTTTAACACATCCTTCCAGTTCTTTTCTGATCTGGTGATGTTACCAATTTCAGAATCGTATATCGCTTTGACCTTCATATCAACGCCCATACCTTTGTCCTCCTCTACTTAAACATCTCTGCAAACAATCCCTTAAAGAGCTTTAACTCATCCTTATCCAGCTCGATTGCAAATTCATTGTCGATTGCCTGTTTTTCGCATTTATCCTTTTTCTTTGCAATCTTACGCACCACACGAAGAAGCACATAGCACTCCTTGGACTTTGCAATGCTCTGTTTAAAGGTCAGCTCATCCTCATCGACTGACTTCTGTGTCTGATAGATAATCTCTTTTAACTTATCATTGATACCATCTACTTCCTCAAGGGAAATAATAACGGATGCCTTAGAAGTACCCGATCTGTCCCACTCCTTATGAAGTTCCTTTACTAAAAACTCCATGTTCTTAATTACTGTTGTTGAATCACTTTTCATCTTGCTTTTCCTCCGTTTTCTTTTAATGAAGAAGGGAGCTGACCTTCGCTGATAGGCGCAAAATCAACTCCCTTCATGTCCTCTGCTCCAAGGACTATCTGCTCTGCATAATACATATCCATTGCCTTATTGATGGCATCGTCAAGCGACTCTGCCTTTACTTTCTGTACTCGTGAAAGCACTTCTTTTATCTCAACATCAAATTCCTGTTCCATATGATATCGCCTCCTGTAAAAATCTCATCACCGGCACTTTTCTTCCTTTACCTGTCTTTCCTTAAAGCCCTCATCGTACTTTCCATCTTCCAGCCTGTCGTAAAAACAGTCCTCTTCAATCGTTCCGAAATCCTCATACATCTGGTGAAGGAAATCATTCTGCAGTTTCTTTGGCACATCATCATCCTTTGACATATCCTGATAAAAATAGAACTTCTGCTTTAGCTTTGCCCTGTAATCATAGATATCCTCTATCTTTTCCGGTGTGCCATACTCCCTCTTGTATGCCTTGAAATTCGTGGTTGAGAGTGTGGAACCGAGATAAATGCCATGCTCCCACGATACCCCGATTGTGGTATTGTCCTTTGTAGGCTTCTCATCCTTCGGATAACGCTTATACTCTGTCGCACCAAGGGCGATTGTAAGAGAACCTGACTTCATATCCATCACCACGAGATTCCTTGGTGATAATGCTTCAAGCACCATGTAATCATGGTCATTGAAGTTATGAAATGTCTGTCCCCTTTCAAATGATCTGTCCACACTTTCATAATGCAGGTTAAAATCATCCACCCAGCCCTTATCGGTCATTCCAATCTCCTTAAGCTTTGCAACACATTCAGAAGAACTGGCTTCTTTATCAAACCGAAATTCTTTGGAATCGTTATAAAGTCCCTGAAGAAAGTGCCCCAGCTGAATATCATCCAGACAGAATCTCGCAGATGCAGTTACATTTGCTGCCCTGTAATACTCTGCGAAGTTATCTGCTTCACCAAGTGTTCTTCCAAGCTGCAACAAATTGTCTGCAAGCTCTGACATGTCATCAACTGCTATAAAACTCTTATAATCATCCAGAGTCATCAGCATATTTGTCTCTGTTCCCCTGTCGTTTTCTGTTACCAGTATCATATCTTTTAAATCCATTCTTACCTCCAGTCTCAGAGAGAGACTATGCCCTCTCTGCAAATTTCCTGTTATGGTCTTCCTATCACAACAATCTTTCCTGTGCTTGCCACATCCCGGTAAACCACACCAAGACTTTCATTAAGTGCCTCTACCACTTTGCCATTTCCGACATATACTGCCACATGGCTGATGTTCTTATATCTTCCATTGCTTGTAAAACTATAAAAGATAAGGTCTCCCGGCTGTAACTCATCAAAGGAGACTGTCTTTCCGGCTTCATCCAGTCCCTGTGCCTCCGCTGCCGCTGTGGTTGCCCCACCGTAACTAATATCCACGCCTGCATCCTTCCATGAATAATAGGCTAAGGAACTGCAGTCATAATAGTTACCGCTGTCTCTTAAATCCTGACTATAAGGAAAACCAACTCTGTGTAGTGCATAGGAGCAGACTGTTTTCTGCTTGCTGTCTGTAATTTCGTTTAGGATGGCATTGATTTCATCCTCAGTCATGGAGCTTACTCCCGGACTTCCGCCTCCGCCGCCACTTCCGCTTCCAGCATATCCAAGCTGTCCCATAAACTCCGGACTCATGATCTGCTCAAGCATTTCCACCTGATCAGAATTAAATCCATAGACCGAAATCATATCCCGATAAGATTTCAGCGTGACATTCACATACAAAACTGACTTCGTGGAAGTAGTTACATTGCCATCTGCATCTGTTTCTTCCACATCTTTCGTTCCTGTACTTGTAGTGTATGAACACATATCATTTACAACTGCCTGCAGCCAGCCTTTTGAAGTATCATTCATGACTGTTGCAGTATCTCCGACACCATGCTTGACCATATAGACTGCCATGATGTCATAGTAATTGCTTGGGTTTTCTTCCATACCTTCATAATCCACATATACAAGCTCTCCAAGGTCATATCCGGTATGCTCATTCACTTTCGTATTCACATCCCCGTTAAACTCCTGCACATAAGCACTCGTTACTGTCTGCACGGTATCTCCTGATTCAAGTGGTGGCAGGAATAAAGCAAATGGAGAATTGTAAAGGATTGCTATCACCGCTATAACCGGAACCGCAATCATGGCAACTACAAGAACAAGTAATAAAAGCACCAATCCGATAATCGGTGCAGCTGCCTTTACCCAGGTAATCGCTTTTCGCACAATCAGATCCTTTACCAGCTTTGCCACGCTGTCCGTCTGATTCTCCTGTGCTCTCATCTTATCCAGAAAGAACTTTATCTTCCTGCTCCGGTTGGTCATCTTTTCATCCTTGACCTCTATGGACACACCTGCAGCATATCCGGCTGCCATGCCGATTGCCGTGCCAACTCCCGGTGCAACCGCTGTTCCTGCCGCCGTAGCAGCTGCCTTTGTCGCAGTTTTTGTTGCAACCTTAGCAGTAGTCTTTGCTGTTTCTTTTGCCGTCTCTTTAGCTACAGTCTTGGCAGTATCTTTGGCAGCTTTCTTTGCTGTCCTTTTTGCCAGCTTCTTTCCTGCCTCTACCTTCTTGATACGCTTTCTTGCCTCGGCTGCCGCCTTTTTCCTGAAAAGTGCTGCACCCTTGGAAGCAGTTCCGGTAACAGGTCGGCTTGATTCATATGCAAGATATGCTGCCTGCGATATCTCCTGCCCGCCCTCCACCTGCTCCGTTACTGCCCCAGCTGCAAGTGCTCCTGTTCTTCCTGCAATGTGAAGATTGGTGTTCTTGGTCTTGATGGAAGTTCCTGACTCTCTGATGTTACGCTTAAACCTAGAAAGACCTTTATCCTTAGCCTCCGATTGATGAATGGTACTCTTTCTATAAGTACGCTTTCCACCAGCACTTTTCTGAAGCATTAATTTTGCAGATGCTTTTTTATCCATTTCATTGGCTTTAGCATCATGCACTTTCGGACCTCTCTCTACTGTATAGATGTTGCTGCCTTTAATCTTGGCACCCTTTGGCTCGTGGGCATGAATCTTGGCTTTCTCCTTGGTGTGAATGACCATTGGTTTGTCATCCACTTTCTTTATCTTCATTGTTCTCACCTTCTTTCTACATCCATTACCCAAAAATGGGTAAAAAAATAGCCATCTGGATGATTAGTCCAAATGGCTTATGTAAAAATCTATTTGATTCTATTGTAAAGAACTGTCTCTATTCTGGTTGATAAATCAATCTTTTTCTTATAAAGAAGTGTCCACGATGCTTGATTTTTTGAATAATCCATCTTTTCCTCTGGAAAAAATGAACGACAGAAATAATTATCTCCTTCATCATTAGATAAAAACAAAAATAGATTCCTGCTCTCCACGTTGTTTTCCATAAGATAATCAGCCTCAATCATTGAATACATATTTGCTTTCTTATTATACTTAAACACAGTATCATTACTATCAATCATTTGTTCAAGCAATGGCAGGAAATGAACTCTTTGCTCTATCTTATTATAAAAATCTGATGACTCTATTTTTTCAATTGTAATTGTTCCATCTGCTATCTCATCAAATACTCTGCCTCTGTCTCGGCTCAATTCAGGTCTGTCTACCAGATATTGTAATCCCATAAGATGAAAACAATCTTTTTTATCAAATGAAATTCTTAATGTAACTGAAACACCTTTTCTCCCTAGTACAAGCTCATATTCGGTTGATAATAGCGGAATAAATGCATTTATGCAATCTAAAACATTCCTCATTACAGTTCTCCACTACATCCTTAGATTAAGAAAGGCTCTGCATAAGCAGAGCCCTTCTAACATTTTCTTTCGAGGATTAACCTCTAGCCAGATTGTGGTAAATGTCAAACCCTTATAAAGCTCATAAGGCACTGCTCTCTGGCACAACACCTTACTTTGCCGCTTGGCAGACACTCAAGTTGCCTGTCTTTAACATTATATTATATGTGATACGAAAATATGTCAATCCCAAATGCATTACTTCAGAAAGAGTTGACATATTTTATCTGGCATAGCACATGTGACTGCATCCATTTGGAAAAAGCTCTGCTTTCATCGCTCGGATATATTCTTCTTCCGTAGAAGAATCCTCCAGAATCTCCAGCGTGCGGCGCAGATTTCGGATATCACGCTCCATAAAATCGGTATAATTTCCCCGGCCTACCAGCTTCAGATGAGTGATTCCAGCATCGGAAAGCTGTTTTAATGTACACAGGCCGCAGCCGGTTGCGCCGCAGAGATAGCCATCCTCTGATATTGGATCCGTCGTTTCCGATGCAACATCATTTTCTAATGCCAAATCCCTTTCTAATTCAGGATCATTTTTCAATACAGAATCCTCTTTCGGAACTGAAACTCTCTTGTCCGGCGCTATATCCTTTTCCAAAAAGTTTTCTGAAAAACATCTGTTGGCACATGACACCGGTTTTCTCCAGTAAGGAACCCGGCAAAGATATCCCATTTCATCGCAGTGCAGGGAATTGCAGAAAGCACCACTGAACTGGCACAGTTCATTCAAAGCAAATGCCTCGAACTCAAGTC
>ENA-OZVZ01000109-OZVZ01000109.1-human-gut-metagenome-genome-assembly--contig:-NODE-109-length-16473-cov-9.130406_pt1 | contig 16473 bp, 13 predicted proteins | sample MGYA00243450_ERZ654055 | MGnify/ENA primary metagenome ERZ654055 (study PRJEB26926, sample SAMN06164907) | human gut metagenome | biome: ENVO:00009003; feature: ENVO:2100002; material: ENVO:00002003... | reverse complement strand
ACGAGATGCAGCGTAGTCTCGTGGGCTCGGAGATGTGTATAAGAGACAGGGTGAGGAAGCTAAAAGCAAAATAATGGAAATGCCACTTCAGCAGAGATTGAAATATGGCTATAAGAAAGTATTGGATATGCTGCTTGTATCAGGAGGCATATCAATTGTTGCAGTTTTATTGGTTTATTTTGGTGCAAAGGCTAATATCTTTGGTGCCGAGTCGGGAACAGTTGCTACATTTTTCCTGGTTATAGGACTGGCCAATGTAATAATAGTTGGAATTGTAGCTACAATGATTGCGAAAAAAATCAGTGATCAGGTTATTGATTCTGTGCTTGAGCCATTACAGCAGATTGAGGTAGTGGCGGGAGAGCTTGTTAATGGAAATCTTCACAGCAATCTGGAGTATCATTCAGATGATGAGGTTGGCAAACTTGCACATGACCTTAGAAAGTCTATCAGGACACTTGGCACATATATTGATGATATCGACCAGACTATGAGACAGTTTGCAGATGGCAATTTCAACTTTAAGCCACAGGTGGAGTGGAAAGGCGATTTTGTAGGAATTAAAGAATCAATCGTTGCTTTCGAGGAGAGCATGTCAGATACAGTCAGCGGTATCCAGAGAGCGGCAAATGAGGTTTCAAATGGTGCTGGGCAGGTAGCTGCCAGCTCAAGTGATCTGGCGCAGGGTGCAACAGACCAGGCCGCTGTTGTTGAGGAGCTTACAGCCACACTTGCTTCTGTAGCGGATCAGGTAGCTGAGAATGCCGAGCATGCAAAGGAAATCAGTCAGAAGGTTGATGGACTCGGAACTGAGATTATGGATAGCAACGGACAGATGCATGAGATGGTTACATCTATGAATGAAATCAATGAGGCATCTCAGGAGATTGGTAAAATCATCGCAACAATCAATGAGATTGCATCACAGACAAACCTTCTTGCACTCAATGCTTCTATCGAGGCAGCCAGAGCAGGAGAGGCAGGAAAAGGCTTTGCAGTTGTTGCAGACCAGGTTACTGTACTTGCTGAGCAGAGTGCAAATGCTGCTAAGGAGTCAGCAGCTCTTATTGAGTCTTCAGTCAAGGCTGTTGAAAAAGGAATGGTTATTGCAGGCAAGACAGCATCGCAGCTTGAGGAGGTTGCAGGCAATTCCAAGACTATCACAGATGAGGTTAATGGAATCGCAGAGACACTTGAGACACAGACAGATGCTATCAAGCAGATTAATAATGGTGTAGAGCAGATTAATGATGTAGTTCAGACTAACTCAGCTTCTTCACAGGAGTGCGCAGCTGCAAGTCAGGAGATGAGCAGTGAGGCAGAGAGCTTAAATGAGCTTATCCGTCATCTGAGAGTTGCTGAGCAGTAAGTATATTATATTGAATAGAATTATTGATGGTCACAATCAGGAGTGATTTGATGGTAACCGGATGTTACTGTTAAGACTGAGGTGTGAAGCAGCAATATTAATATCCCCACGTTTATTTCCATGTATATGGCGAAAAACGTGGGGATATGTTATTATATGAGTATGACATTAAAAGATAGAATACCAAAAGAATTTTATAGCTTATTCCGCACGAAAAATATGGATGCATACATGCAGATAGTTGTTGCGTTATATGAGGAGAATAACGAGGTCTATGCATCACTGGGACTGACACGTGAGGAGTGTCAGATAATCATAGCGGATACCATATCAAAAACAGGCATTGTATGGCAGACTGATTATAATGAAGATGAGAGTGATAAAGATAGTGGCAGCATGGATAATCATGATGATTATAATCCTGATTCCGAAATTGATGTTATATATGACCAGGCCACTTTCGCATACACCCTGACACCATCAGCTATATTGGGCAGGCTTATAAACTGGGGCTGGATCAGGAGTGATTTTGATGAAAAGCTCAACACATATGTGATTGCATTTCCTCAGTACAGCCAGATGTATGCTGAGCTGTTTAAAAAGCTGCTTGTGGATGATGACAGCAGGGAGCGCGAGAGCATTTTGGCTGTTTACAGTGCGCTTTTTACATACTTTTCAGATCCGGAAAAAAATAATGATATTCTGAAAAATGCGTTGTATACGTCAAAAAATCTTGGTCAGCTTTTATCAAATATGCAGGATGGTATGAGGGCATATTTTGATGAGCTGTCACGTATGAAGGATTTTATAGGTATACAGAAGGTGCTGATTAAGGAAATTAATAACAGTGATAGCAGACGTTATGCCATCCTTACAACCACGGATAGCTTTTATCGTTACAAGGAGGCTGTAAAGGAGCTTATAAGCAAAATCCTTAATCAGAACGATGACAGAAGGGCTGAGCTTGAGGGAATTCTTTCGCAGACTACACCCGGTACGTTTGAGAGAAAACGCTATGAGTACAGCGTGGAGTACTGTGATAAGGCAAGTGAGCTTGTCTATAAGGTGGAGCATGAGTTTGACCTGATTGAGAGAAAGTACAACAAGCTTATTGAGCAGAAGACGATTTTTGCAAAGAGGGCGCTTGCAAGGATACACTATATCCTGCAGGAAGGCGCAGATGACGAGGATAATATAGTAAAGCTCATTAACCTGATAGATAAGAGTGATAAAACAGATGAGATACTTGGGGCTCTTCGAAACAGAATGAAGTTCACCAGACAGTTTTACAATGTAACGGACGACAGTTTTCCGGGAAGAAGAGAGAAGGGAAGAAGTGAGTTTGTTCCGTTTGTTATTGACGATGCTTCGGCAGGCGAAGATGATATGGCAGATTTTGTGCCAAAGCCATTGTATACCAAAAAGGAGCTTCAAAGCTTCAGAGATAAAAATATGCGTGATGGCATGTTTGTGACAGATGAACAGACTGTAGAATCCATGGAGGATCTGGAAAAGCTTCTGTTTTTATGGCAGGAGGAGACCAATGAGCGCATGGGTGAGGATACGGTGAGTCTGGATGGAGAGATAACAAAGAGTGATGGTGTAAGCTACTCAAGGCTTGTAATATCCAAATCGGACTCTAAACGAGAAGCATAGAAAAGAGAGCAATGTATGTTTGAATATATGGAGAATGTTTCGCCAAATGAGGCAGAAAATATTAGAAAAACTATTCAGGATCTGTTGAGGCAGACCTGTATTTTGCAAATGAAGTGTGACCCCGTTACATTGATTCAAAGAGACAATCCAAGGTATCAGGTGTGTCTTAGAAACAGAGAGTTTATCTCTGATTATCTGGCTGTGCTTGACTGTGAGCTGGTTCATGACCAGCAGGAGCATCTTTTCAGGATAACGGGTGATGGTGTCATGCTCGAGAAGATGACTCTTCTTACTGCAAGGATTGTCATTATAATGAAGATGATATACAGGGATAAAATCATGGGCGAGGGGCTTAATGCGACAACAACGAATCTGGCGGAGATTCGTGAGTATGGCAGAAATACCAATCTGATTACCAGAAAGCTCACTAATCAGGAATGGTCAGACGCTCTTTTGCTTATGAAAACACATCAGATGATTGAACTGCCGGGGGCTATTGCAAACCTGGAGGACAACACACCAATCTATATTTATGGCACAGTAAATATATTCTGCTCAGCCATGGATATAAATGAGCTTGTGCGCATGTACAGTGATGAGGTGGAGATGATTAAGTATGATAACGAGTCGGCTGCAACACTTGAAGCTGCCGGATTGAATACAGAAGGCAGTTCTGTAAACCATACCCATGAATTTGCCAAAGACAGTGAAATGGAGGAGTTACCAATTGAGTCAGTCTAAGAAGATATTTACCAGAATGTGTCTAAACAACTGGGGCGGAATAAATCACAAGGTTTTGCAATTTAATGAGTATGTCAATTTGTTCAGTGGTAAGAGTGGCTCGGGAAAATCAACCGTCATGGATGCGATTCAGGTAATCCTCTACGGCAGCTTCAGCCCCACCTTCTTGAACAAGGCTGCAGATGATGCAAAAAACAGGAGAAGTGTTCTGAGCTATTTGAGGGGTGAGCAGAAGGATGGCTCCGCAAATCGTGGCGACTGTGATTTTTGTTCGGTCATAGCGCTTGAGATAGAGGATACAGGCAGTCATACGTTTACATGTATAGGAATAGCATTTGAGGTACGAAAAAACGATTCTGAGATTAAGAGATTTGTGTACTTCAGTCATTCGGGCAGGATGCCGGAGCCTTCATATGTGACAGCGGACGGCTTTTGCTATTCAAATAATGATATTAAAAAGCTTGTAAATACTCGCTCACAGTCAGCTGACAGACGCGCCAGAGGGGATGTAAACCGTATTTACGCATCGAAGGAGGCATATCTTGGCACATTATATGATGTTATTTTAGGATATATTGACCCGAATCGTTTTATCACAATGGAAAAAAGTGCTATTGCACTCAGAATGACAAATGGAACAGGCCAGTTTATACGTGATTATATGTTTCCAAAGAGTGACTCGGGCACGATAGAGACTATCAGCGAGCAGCTCGATGCATACAGACAGATCAGGGAAAAAATAGAGGATATGCGCAAGCGTATTGAGCTTCTTAAGGAAATAAAGGAGTCAGGACAGGAGCTTGTGAATATCCAAAGCGATATTGTCATGGCAGAGACAATGATCAGGTGCATAGATATCGAGGATATGCGTGCAAAGATTCAGGCAGCTGAGGATGATAAAAAGCGTATCGAAGAGGAGCAGAGCAGGCTTTCAGAAAAGGCAGAGGATATAGCCGGGCAGCAGGCAGATGTGCAGCAGGAGTATATTCAGGTATGTGCGGATTTGAAATCGAGCGACTTAGGAAGCAAAAAGGATCAGCTTAGGGAGCTTGAGAAGAGAAGTCTCATGCTTACCGACAACAGCCGTCAGTGGATTAAAATCACAAACGGACTAAAGGCCTGGGATGAGGATGAGGTCATCACAGATTATGTGAGCAATGCAGTTTTAAACCTCATTGAAGAGATTGTTGATGGCGATGTCACAGAGGCAAAATGTCAGGAGCTTCATTTAAAGCTTGAGTCTATAAAGAAGGATATCGAGGATGAGCTCGAGGACAATACTTCGCAGAAAAATGAGATAACAAAAGAGCTTAAAGAGAAAAAACGTCTGGTCGATGATATGAAGAACAACCGTAAGTCGTACAGTGAGAGCCTGCGTTCGGCAAGAGCTGCGCTGCAGAGAGACTTAAGTGATAGATTTGGCGAGCCTGTGAAGGTACAGGTATTTGCGGATATGTTTGATGTACAGGACGAGGAATGGAAGAATGCCATAGAAGGACGTATGGGCAGGCTCAAGTTCTCACTTATCACAGAGCCGCGTTATGCGCATACTGCTGCTGTTATTTTCAGGGACATGAAGCAGTTTGAGGATGTCGACCTCATCAATTCCAAGGCTATTATGGACAGTGAACCAAAGGCCATGGATGGTTCGCTTTATGAGGCGGTGGATACAAAGGAAAAGTATGTAGATGTCTGCCTGAAAAGATATCTGGGACATATTATAAAGTGCCGGAGTGTTGACGAACTTGAGCAGGTACGAGATGGAGTTACACCGGACTGCTACTCATACAGCAACTTTATTTTCAGACATCTGAAGAAGCGCGATTATACTACAAATGCCTGCATCGGAGGCAGGGTATCCAAGGCAAGACTTGCCGAGTATGAGGCAGATGTGGAGAGGCTTGAGAAGGACCAGATACAGCTTATGGGTATTATTTCAAGTCTCAAGGCACAGAGAGATTTTGAGTGCTTAAAGGGGGAGCCGGAGTATTTTGTGGGCCTTTCTGAGGCGTCAGATGAGCTTAAAGCAGTTAATTCGCAGAAAAATGAGCTCGAAGAGATTATTAGGACAATGGAGAATGGGCAGTACAAGGAGCTAAAGGAGAAAAAGAGGCTTCTTGAGAAAAACATCGATGCACTTAAGAGTGCTTTTTCACTGAATCAGCAGCAGATAAATGAAAAGATAAGCCAGCATGAGAAAATCATAGGTGCAAACGAACAGCGAAGAGCACAGCTGGAAGATATGTTACAGGGCTATGTTGCCAGAGAGGAGCTTGAGAAGCAGGTGCAGGATATGCTGCAGCATAGCTCAGGAGCATCGGTCAAGAGCAAACAGCGTGAGAAGCTTATTGAGCTGCAAGGCGCAGACGGAAATGGTGGCAGGCAGCAGTCGTGTGTGGAGACGTTGCAGACTGCCCGCTACAGGTATATAAAGGAGTTTCCGTCAGGTCAGTTCAGCGGAGCCGAGAAGTCAAATAAGGCATATGAGGAGCTGTTGGAGAAGTACGAGAAGGATTATGAGCCGGAATATGAGAGTGAGTTTGAGGAGCAGTGCAAGGTGATTTACAAAAGTCTCAGAGAGAATGTCATCGGTACAATTCATGGTGATATCAAGGCTGCAAAGCGCCATGCTTATGAGATAAACAGGCTTCTTAGGGAGACTAATTTCTCAGACAGTACCTATCAGATTAAGATAGAGCCGGCAAAGAACGAAAACGGTCAGTTCTATGATATGCTTATGGCGGAAGAACTGGACAGTAAAAATCCGGATAATGGCGGAATAGCTGGACAGATAAGCTTTGGTGAGGATGATTTTTATAAGAAATATGAGCAGAAAATTAAACTTTTGACAGACAAGTTCATGCCGCCAAGGGATGAGGATGAGCATCTGCGAATGCAGAAGCGCAAGGAAATGGAGCAGTATGCGGATTACCGCAATTATCTGTCATTCAGCATGTATGAGCAGGTTACGGACGAAAACGGCCGTGTCATCAGGGAAAACTTTGTAGATGACATGGCAGGACGTGATTCGGGCGGCGAGGGACAGAACCCTAAGTATGTTGCGCTTCTTGCGGGCTTTGCGATGCTTTATATGCAGCAGAGCAATCGTGATTCAAAGATTAAGCTGGTGCTTTTGGATGAGGCATTTTCCAAGATGGATCAGGAGCGAAGTGCGGTGTGTCTCAAGTATGCAAGGAAGATGGACTTGCAGCTGATTGTCTGTGTACCGGATGAACGTCTGCAGTCGCTTATCCGAAATGTGGACTGTGTCTACGGCTTCAGGCGGCATAATAATCAGATTTCTATGATGCATATAGACAAGGGCGATTATCTGAAATTGATGGAGGGATAGATATGACATATTATATAGCAGAAGGTGCCGTTGTTAAGGGTCAGGTGACAATGGCTGACGGAGCAAGCGTATGGTATAATGCAACTGTAAGAGGCGATTCAGAACCGATAGAAATAGGCAGAAATTCGAATATACAGGACAATGCAGTGGTACATGTGGACTTAAGCCACAGTGTCAGAATCGGTGACAATGTGACAATAGGGCACAGCGCAATTGTTCACGGGTGTACTATAGGTGATAATACACTCATCGGCATGGGTGCCATCGTGTTAAATGGAGCAAGGATTGGTAAAAACTGCATAATAGGTGCGGGCGCTCTTGTCACCCAGGGCACCGATATTCCTGACGGAAGCCTCGCATTTGGTTCTCCGGCAAAGGTGGTCAGGGCACTGACCGCTGATGAGATAGAGGAGAATCATCGCAATGCCATGCATTATGTGGAGATTGCGAGGGAGTCGCTGGTTTAATATTGGACGGATTATTTACATAAACTTTGCAAATGGGTGGTAGCGGTTTTTACATAAAAAAATAAAATCGTAATCTGGGACATACAAAACAGGGAAGGTATAATTTATGAAATCAAAAGAAGACAATACACAAAAGAAAACCAAAAAGCTCTCATCAAAGGAGCTCTCATGGGTATTATATGATGTGGGAAATTCTGCATACACACTGCTTGCGTGTGCGCTCATACCGATATGGTACAAAAGCCTTGCCGTTGGAGATGGTGCAGGGCAGATTTCATCTGACAGGGCAACCGCGTATTATGCGGTGGCAATAGCTGTGATGACAGTTGTATCAGCACTTATCGGGCCTGTCTGTGGTGCGATAGCAGACCATATGCGCATCAAAAAGGCTATTTTTTCAACGACCGTAGTTGTTGGAGTGTCGGCATGCATACTTAACGGTTTTACACCCACATGGGTGCTGTTTCTTGTTATCTATGTGCTTACAAAGATATTTTACAATGCATCGCTGGTGTTTTATGACTCGATGCTTGTCGATGTGACGACAAAGGATAGAATGGACGAGGTGTCTTCCTACGGCTATGCCTGGGGATATCTGGGCTCGTGTGTGCCGTTTCTTGTTTCACTTGCAGCGTACATCTGTGGACCGGATATGCTTGGATACATATCAAACCGCCTATCGATGATAATAGGCTTTGCGGTTACAGGAATCTGGTGGTTTGTTGTTACAATTCCATTGTTTAAGAGCTATAAACAGGTGAATTATGTATCGGATGCAGCAGACAAAGATATTCATAAGAATTTTGAAAATGATGCATTTATAAGAGACAATATCAAAGAGAAAAACAAAACAAACAAAAATCCGGGAGTCCTAAGACTTATAGCTGACGCATTTGCACAGATTTTTGGAACAATCAAAAAAATAGCTACAAAAGATAAAAAAGTAGGACTGTTTTTGGTTGCTTTTTTCCTTTACATAGATGGTGTAGGTACTATAATAGATAACTGTATAAACATAGGAACTGATTTAAAGCTCGATTCAGTGGGACAGGTAGTGTTTTTACTTTTTACACAGATAGTGGCATGCATCGGTTCACTTGTTTTTGGAAGACTGTCACAGACATACAAAACTACAACGCTTTTGTATGTTTGCATTGCGGGATATTTTACAGTTTGTCTATATGCACTTACACTGCATGATCTGATTGGCTTTGGAATCATGGCATTTGGTGTGGGATGCTTCCAGGGCTCATTGCAGGCGCTGTCACGTTCATATTTTTCAAAGATTATTCCTCCTGAGAACTCGGGAGAGTACTTCGGAATCTATGATATTTTTGCAAAGGGAGCTTCATTTTTAGGCTCGCTTGTCATCGCGTCAGTAAAGCTTGCAGGCGGCACGATAAATGTGGCAGTTGCAACTATGGCAATATTCTTTGCAGTGGGATTTGTATTTTTAAGGCTTGCAGACAAATATGATGCACCGAGGCATGAAAATAACTAAAATAAAAAGTAACGAAAGAAGGCTTAAAGCATGATAAACACAGAGGGAACAAAGGTCTGGGCACACAGAGGAGCATCCGGATATGCACCGGAGAACACACTTGAGGCATTCAAGAAGGCAGAAAAGATGAAGGCTGACGGCGTGGAGCTTGATGTGCAGCTCACAAAGGATGGGGAGCTTGTGGTCATACATGACGAGACCGTGGACAGAGTGAGTGGAGAGAAAGGCTTTGTAAAGGACTATACACTCAAGGAGTTAAAGCGCCTCAATGTGTCAAAGCACATGCCGTCCTATGACAAGAAGACTCGCATTCCAACACTCGATGAGGTGTTTGACCTGCTCAAAAACACAGAGATGACCATAAATATCGAGCTCAAAAACGGTATCGTACAGTACAAAAATCTGGAGAAAAAGGTACTGGCGCTCGTGGAAGAGTATGATATGCTTGACCGAATCTGGTGCTCATCATTCAATCACGAGTCGATTGTGCGCATGAAAAAGCTTTGCCCTGATATGAGGTGCGGTCTGCTTTTTTCTGATATTATAGTAAATCCGGCAGAGTATGCAAGCGAGCTTCATGTGGATGCGCTTCATCCGGCAACCTACCATATGCAGGATGAAAACTACATTGACAAGGCGCACGGAAGAGGACTTAGAGCTCATGTATGGACTGTAAACGAAAAGCATGAGATGAAGGCACTTGTCAAGGCAGAAGCAGATGCAATTATCACAAATTATCCGGATATTGCTGTTGAAATAGTTAAAAATGCCTAAAAGATATATAAAATGCACACAAAATTAATTTATGTAAAGCTGAGTAAAGAAATGTAAAGTTTTTACCATGATTTTACATAACTGCGTTTTGAAATTACTAAAGAAAGCGGTCGTCATAGGAATGATGGCAACGATGATAACAGGCTGTTCACAAGAGGTACAAACTACCAATGTGGATGGCCTTAATTCATATAAAAATGCGTCAAAGAGGTGGTAATGCAGCTTGCTGTAAAAGAAACACTCAGATGTGCTGATAATGTTGAAGAAATGTTTGTAAATTTGCATGAATGTATTGACAAAAAAGACAAAAATATCGAAAATGAACTTAAGAGTGCACGGACATTGCAGAAGCATTATGTGCTGTGCGGTATAGCGAGAATTGGAATATTATCAGATGATATCAACGGAGAGGTAAATATTGCATAGGGAAAGAGTTTTGAAGGCACTTGCACAGCTGCTTGTCGGGGTGGAAAATAAGCTTCATCTGGCAGACAGAAGGAGACGCCGTGAGGATAAACTGATAGAGCGGGCAAGGCTGCTTGAAATACAGCGGGCACAAAATAAAACGAACTTAAAAGACGCGGATGCGAATGGAAAAATATCATATAGAATAGGAGCATATATGCAGATGAAAAAACTGGAAGAAGTTTACACAAACAGGGAGCTGTCATGGTTACAGTTCAATGAGCGAGTATTAAATGAGGCGGGCAATCCAAGAGTACCGCTTGCAGAGAGACTGACCTTTGCATCAATCTACCAGACAAATCTGGATGAGTTTTTCATGGTAAGAGTAGGATCACTCATGATGCAGATGAATTCAAAGGAAAAGATTTTCGAGAACAAGACAAAGATGTCGAGTGAGGAGCAGGTATCGGCAATCCTTGACAGAGTATGCGAGCTTGAGAAGAAAAAAGCAAGGATTTACGAGCAGCTCATGGGTGAGCTTGAGCCAAAGGGCGTGCGCATAATCAATTTCAACAAGCTGTCAAAGGATGAGGGTGATTTACTGGAGGCATATTTTGATGCACACATTGCACCTTTCCTCTCACCAATGATTATAGGAAAACAGCAGCCGTTCCCATTCCTTGCCAATAAACAGCTCTATGCGGTAGTGCTTTTAACCACGCAGAAGGGAAAGAAAAAGACAGGTATCGTGCCATGCTCAAACAGCGTATTCAAGCGTCTGATTGAGATACCTACAAGACCGGGCACATTTATGCTGTCAGAGGAGCTTATTTTACACTTTGTATCAAAGCTCTATCCAAAGTATGTAATCCGTGAGAAATCAATCATGCGTGTGACACGTAATGCGGATATCGATGCGCAGAGCATGTATGACGAGGATATGGATTACCGTAATATGATGGAGGCGCTCATCAAGAGGAGAGTGCGTCTTGATCCTGTAAGAGTCGAGCTTTCGAGAAAAATCAACCGCAAGGCGATTGACGAACTCTCGAGCTTCCTTGAGATTGGCAAAAAGCATTTTATCAGTGTAAAAACACCGCTTGATATGTCATTCGTATTCCAGCTTCAGCACTATCTGCGAGACAAGCAGGAGCTTTTCTTTGAGAAGCGTACACCGCGTGACACACCTGAGCTTTCGCTTAAGGAGAGTATACTCGGTCAGGTTGAGAAAAAGGATGTGCTTCTTTCATATCCGTTTGAGAGCATGAAGCCGTTTATCAAGATGCTTAACGATGCAGCAGAGGATCCAGATGTGGTTTCCATCAAGATGACACTATACAGAGTGGCAGACAAGAGCCAGATTATCGATGCACTTATAGAGGCCGCAGAAAACGGCAAGGAGGTTATCGTGCTTGTCGAGCTGCGTGCGAGGTTTGATGAGGCTAACAACATAGAGATGTCACACCGCCTTGAGGACGCAGGCTGTCAGATACTTTACGGACTCGGTGATTACAAGGTCCACTCAAAGCTCTGCCTCATCACAAAGAAAAAGGGCGATGGCTTTGAGTACATCACTCAGATTGGTACAGGAAACTACAACGAGAAGACCTCGCGTCTTTATACAGATTTATCCCTCATCACTGCAAACCAGGAGATTGGAGCAGATGCATCAAGGGTGTTTATGGCACTTCAGAGAGGTGAGACTGTTTCGGACGGAGATGTAAAACATCTGCTTGTTGCCCCAAAATGCCTGCAGAATAAAATTGTTGACATGATTGATGAGCAGATTGCCAATAAGAATGCAGGAAAACCGGCATACATCGGAGTTAAGATTAACTCTCTCACTGATAAAGTGCTTATAGACAAGCTTATCGATGCATCACAGGCAGGCGTGAAGGTAGAGCTTATTGTCAGAGGAATCTGCTGTGTGAAGCCACAGGTTGAGGGCGCCACAGAAAACATCACTGTAATAAGTGTTGTAGGAAGATATCTTGAGCATTCACGTATATACAGATTTGGTGTGGGCGATGATGAGAAGATTTACATTGCGTCAGCAGATTTTATGACCAGAAATACAGTAAGACGTGTGGAGGTTGCAACACCTGTATACGATGCACATGCTAAGGACAAGATCCGCCATATCTTCGACACAATCATGACAGATGACGAGAAGGGCAAGGAGCTTTGCGCTGATGGTGAGTATATGGACAGAAAGATAAACAGCACACCGATAGATTCGCAGGAGCAGTTCTTTGAGGAAGCATACAAAAATGCCGATAAGAGTGCGGACAATCAGTAAAATGAGGTAATTGCATAAAGATATGGAATATATCTTAAGCTTATTGGAGGAAAGATAGTATAATGGGAAAAAAAGAAGCAAAGACAAATGCAATAAGAATACTGGAAACAATGAAGATTCCATATGAGGCACGCACATACGAGTGCGATGACTTTGTGGATGCAGCTCAGATAGCAGACAAGCTGGGTCTTGACCACGCAGGCATGTACAAGACTATCACGACAGTCGGCAAAAGCGGCGGATACTATGTGTTTGTGGTACCGATAGATGACGAAATTGATTTCAAAAAAGCCGCAAAGGCAGCAGGTGAGAAGTCCATAGAGATGCTGCATCTCAAGGATTTGACAAAGGTTACAGGCTATATAAGGGGCGGCTGTACATCAATCGGAATGAAAAAACAGTATCCTACATTTATACATGAGGCGGCTAAGGAGAAGGACAAAATCACGGTCAGCGGAGGCAGGCTTGGGCTTCAGATTACGCTGTCACCGGATGATTTGTGCAGGGCTGCAAAGGCAGAGTATGCAGATATTATAAAATAATTAAAATGAGAGTTCTTTTTCCTAGGCTTTTACACGTCAGTGTGTTATAATAAAGAAAGCTGGCGATTGTTAAGACAGACGGTTTGGCGAATAAACCTACAATGCAATCGTAATAATAGAACTAAAGCAGAGGAATAATAGAGATGGAAAAAATTATTTTAACAGGAGACAGACCAACAGGAAGACTCCATATAGGACATTACGTGGGCTCACTTCGCAGAAGAGTTGAGCTTCAGAATTCAGGAGAGTATGACAAAATATTTATCATGATTGCCGATGCACAGGCACTCACAGACAATTTTGACAACCCTGAGAAAATCAGACAGAATATCATAGAGGTAGCACTTGATTACCTCTCAGCAGGACTCGATCCGGCCAAGTCTACACTGTTTGTGCAGTCACAGATACCGGAGCTTACAGAGCTTACATTTTTCTACTCAAATCTCGTTACGGTATCGAGACTTCAGAGAAACCCTACAGTAAAGAATGAGATTAAGCTAAGAAATTTTGAGGCAAGTATACCGGTTGGATTTTTCAATTATCCAATCAGCCAGGCAGCAGATATCACTGCCTTCAAGGCTACAACTGTTCCGGTTGGAGAGGACCAGCTCCCAATGATAGAGCAGACCAGGGAGATTGTCAGAAAGTTTAATTCTATCTATGATGAGGTGCTCGTTGAGCCGGATGTGCTTTTACCTGAGAATGAGGCATGCTGCAGACTTCCGGGTACAGACGGTGGACAGAAGATGAGCAAATCATTAGGCAACTGTATCTATCTGGCAGATACGGAGGCAGATGTAAAGAAGAAAATCATGAGCATGTATACAGATCCGACACATATCCAGATTTCAGATCCGGGACATGTGGAGGGCAATACAGTATTCACATATCTTGATGCTTTCTCTAAGCCGGGACATTTTGAGGAGTATCTGCCGGAGTATGCTAACCTTCAGGAGCTTAAGGATCACTATACAAGAGGCGGTCTTGGTGATGTGAAGATTAAGAAATTCCTCAACAACATCATGCAGGAGGAGCTTTCACCTATCCGCGCAAGAAGAGCAGAGTATGAGAAGGATATTCCGGCTGTATATGAGATACTAAGGAAGGGCAGCGAGACAGCAAGAGAGGCTGCAGCACAGACAATGGCAGAGGTCAAGCGCGCCATGAGGATAAATTACTTTGAGGATGCAGAGCTTATAAAGAGCCAGAGTCAGAAATACGCGGAGAAGTAATATCTTTTATTTCAAAGACAATACGTTAGTGATGTCAAAATATTTTGTGGCATTATGTGTGTCATAAAAGCCACGGGGAGGCACCATGGTCAAGTTTTACAGGACAGATGACAAATTAATACATGAGCTGGATACGCTGCAGGGAGGTACCTGGATACAGATGGTCAACCCTTCTGTAGCAGAGGGACAGATGGTAGCGGATGATCTGAATGTTGATATTGAGGACGTACTTGCAGCACTCGATGAGGAGGAGAGCTCCCGTATAGAGCTGCAGGATGGGTATACGTTGATTCTTGTGGATATACCTTCGATAGAGACTAGGCATGACAAGGAGTCATATACCACAATCCCACTTGGCATCATACTTACAGATGATGAGATAGTGACAGTCTGTACAGAGGATACACCGGTGCTTCAGGTATTTTTAAATAACCGTGTAAAGGAATTTTCCACCAAGAAAAAGATGCGCTTTGTATACCAGATTCTTTACAGGATATCTGTACTGTATCAGAATGATCTGCGCATCATAGACAAGATGCGTACTGAGATTGAGGAGAGAGTCGGAGAGGATACAGAGGAGGACGATTTGATCGCGCTTCACGAGCTGGAATCTACACTCGTATACTTTGCCACATCACTTCGTGCCAATGGAGTTGTGTTAGAGAGACTGACCAGATACAAGCGCCTTGAGCAGTATCCGGAGGACAAGGAGCTTCTCGGAGATGTAATTGTCGAAAATAAGCAGGCTATTGAGATGACGGGAATTTACAGGGACATCATAAATGGTACCAGAGAGCTTATGAGTACGGTCATTGACAACAGACTTAACAATGTCATGAAGTCGCTCACAATCATCACACTTATCATGGCTATCCCGACGGTTATCTCAGGAATCTATGGTATGAATGTCAGCTCAAAGTGGGTGCCGCTAGCGACGACAGCACATGGATTTATGATTATAATAGGTGTTATCGTTGTCATATGTGTGCTGATACTGATTTTATTGAAAAAAAAGAGAATATTGTAATATATTGCGTATTCATTAAAAGGCCGCAGTGTTTCATAGAAAATAATGAAATACTGCGGCTGATTTTATTTTAGAACTGATTAGCAGATACTTTCAAAGCGTCCGCTTGCACCACAAGGCAGCACGAGTCCGTTTGAAGAAACCGGAAGACCAATTTCGCTTGCGGTTACCTTACCATCAAACTTTTTAAGTGCAGTGCTTATCATATAAGTGAGCACTGCAGGCTGCAAGCCAGTCGTATAGGAATTAATAAGGAAGAAAAGCGGCTTGTCGGTAAGGAGCTTTGCACAAAGCTGCACAAGCGGATATACGCTTTCCTCAATTTTCCAAATTTCACCCTTAGGACCTCTGCCGTATGACGGCGGATCCATTATGATGGCATCGTAATGATTGCCACGGCGGATTTCACGCTCAACAAATTTCACACAGTCATCCACAAGCCATCTGATAGGTGCGTCACCAAGACCGCTGCTTACAGCGTTTTCCTTAGCCCATGTGACCATGCCCTTTGAAGCGTCCACATGTGTGACAGCGGCGCCAGCGGCAGCGGCAGCAAGAGTGGCACCTCCGGTGTATGCAAAGAGATTTAATACCTTTACATCACGACCGCTTTTTTTGGCATCATAAATCTTCTTTGAAAACCAGTCCCAATTGGCAGCCTGCTCAGGAAACAGACCGGTGTGCTTGAAGCTGAATGGTTTTAAGTGAAATGTGAGCTCTTTATTAATAGGAAGAGAGTAGTTTATGGTCCACTCCTGCGGCAAATCAAAAAACTCCCACTCACCGCCGCCTTTCTTGCTTCTGTGATAGTGACCGTTAAGCTTTTTCCAGTTCTTATTAGTCTTTGGAGTGTCCCAAATTACCTGAGGATCGGGACGCAGCAAAATATATTTAGACCAGCGCTCAAGCTTTTCACCGCATGAGCAGTCAATAACCTCGTAATCTTTCCATCTATCTGCTAACCACATATGTTTATATTCCTTTCTTATCTGCGTGTAAAAAATAAACTACACGTTGCTTGCATTTAATCGGGTTTCTTCTATAATAATATACGTGCAAAAGTGTAATTTTTCAATGAAATATTACCCGAAATAAAAAAATAAATTTT
>ENA-OZVZ01000103-OZVZ01000103.1-human-gut-metagenome-genome-assembly--contig:-NODE-103-length-17058-cov-5.493266_pt1 | contig 17058 bp, 9 predicted proteins | sample MGYA00243450_ERZ654055 | MGnify/ENA primary metagenome ERZ654055 (study PRJEB26926, sample SAMN06164907) | human gut metagenome | biome: ENVO:00009003; feature: ENVO:2100002; material: ENVO:00002003... | reverse complement strand
CTGCTTTTCCCTGCAAAAAGGCATCACGGAAGTGTTCTTTCGCTCCTGCCCCCCCTGAAGCAATGACAGGTATAGAAAGGTTTTCAGAAAGAACAGCTAACACCTCATTAGCATATCCTGTCTTTACACCATCATGATCCATACTCGTAAACAATATCTCGCCTGCACCTCGCTCTTGAGCTTCTTTCGTCCATGACATCAATTCTCTTTCTGTCACCACTCGACCACCATTCAGATAACACCGCCATTCACCCGCAGCCTGCTTGGCATCCACCGCCAACACACACACCTGAGAACCGAAATGACCAGCTATCTCATCAATCAGTTTTGGGTTTCGGATGGCCGCCGAATTGACGGATACCTTATCTGCTCCAGCATCCAGCAGTCGAGCCACGTCATTCAATTCGTGAATTCCTCCCCCAACCGTAAACGGGATACTGATGTTCTCAGCTATGCGACGAACCAGCTCTACAAATGTTTTCCGTCCTTCAAAACTGGCTGTTATATCCAAAAATACCAGTTCGTCAGCACCTTGTTCACTATACATACGTGCCAATTCTACCGGATCGCCAGCATGACGCAGGTTTACAAAATTAGTTCCTTTTACAGTCTGCCCGTCCTTTATATCAAGACAGGGAATAATTCTTTTAGCTAACACAACTTCAACTCACTATCAATTAATTAATTATTCAAAGCAAAGATTGCAGATCATCCAACGTTATACGACCTTCATACAACGCCTTTCCAAATATAACGGCAGGTACACCATTTTCTTCCAATCGATAAATGTCATCAACACAACTGACTCCGCCACTTGCAATCAAATACAAATTCGAATCACGTTCCAACATTTCTTTATACAAACCCAAAGCAGGACCCTGCAACATACCATCGCAACTGATGTCTGTACAAATCACTTTAGAAATACCTCTCTGCCGATAGTTGTCCAAGAAAGAGAACAAATCCATATCACTTTCCTCTTTCCATCCTCCCACGGCAATACGGCGTTCTTTTACATCAGCTCCCAGAATAATTCGTTCCGCCCCATACATTTCTATCCAATGACAGAACAGTTCTGGATCTTTCACAGCAACACTTCCGCCCGTCACCATCTGAGCTCCACACTCAAAAGCAATCCGCAAATCCTCATCAGTCTTCACACCACCACCAAAATCAACGACAAGTGAAGTAGCTGTCGCTATTTTTTCCAAAATGACATGGTTCACGACATGATGCGAAGCCGCTCCATCTAAATCGACCAAATGCAAGCGTCTAATACCCCCCGCTTCCAGCATTTTGGCTACTTCAAGCGGATTTTCATTATACACCTTCTTGCTCTCATAATCACCTTGTGACAAGCGCACGCATTTACCTCCGATAATATCAATAGCAGGTATTAATTCTATCATAACTCCAAGAAATTTTTCAAAATACGTTCACCCACATCACCACTTTTTTCTGGATGAAACTGTGTTGCATAGAAATTTTCTTTATGCAAAGCTGCACTAAACGGTAATATATAATCGGTCACCGCCGCAGTATATTCATTGACAGGCACATAAAAGCTATGCACAAAATACACAAATTCTTCCTTCGTAAATCCACGAAACAAAGAGCTGCAGGTTCGCTCTATTGTATTCCATCCCATATGTGGCACTTTATCTTCATGCCTTTCTGACTGAAAGCGTTTCACGTCTACATCAAAAATATTCAAGCAATCCACATTACCTTCGTCCGAATGACGACACATTAATTGCATACCTAAGCAAATGCCCAACAAAGGTTTCTCCATACCTTTAATAACAGTATCCAAACCCGTAGTATGCAAAAAGTCCATCGTCGTAGCAGCCTCTCCTACACCCGGAAATATGACTTTATCGGCCGAACGAAGCATTGCCTCATCAGCCGTAATCATAGCCTTGACACCCAAACGTCGTAAAGCACAATCTACTGAACGAATATTCCCCGCATTATATTTTACGATTGCAACTTTCATCAGATTTCCTTTTTAATTAAATATCACCGTCTTATTCTTATATACCAACACTTTTCGTTCTATATGCTTCTGTACCGCACGCGAAAGAACAATTTTCTCCAGATCTTTTCCCTTGTTTATCAGATCCTGCACCGTATCTTTATGTGTAATGCGTACAATATCCTGCTCGATAATAGGTCCTGCATCCAGTTCCGTAGTCACATAATGACTGGTGGCACCAATAATCTTCACGCCACGCTCAAAAGCTGCATGATAAGGTTTGGCACCCACAAACGCAGGCAAAAAGGAATGATGTATATTAATAATGCGATTAGGATAAGCATTTATCATCTGCTCTGAAATCACCTGCATGTAACGAGCCAATACAATAAATGTAATATTATACTTGGCCAACAAATCCATTTCTAACCGTTCTTGTTCTGCCTTATTTTCTTTTGTGATAGGAAACAAATAAAACGGAATGCCAAAACGTTCGGCCACATGCTGCAAATCTGGGTGATTACTAACTATGAGCGGAATATCTACATTCCACTCACCCGCCGTGTAACGAGCCAACATATCAAACAAACAATGAGACATCTTCGAGACAAATATCGCCATGCGTGGTTTGGTATCTGAAAAATACAGCCGGAAACTCATTGCATATTTTTGCGCATACAACGTAGCAAAATAGTCCTCTATCTTTTCTTGAGGAATCAGAAAGTCCTGCAACTCCCATTCTATTCTCATAAAAAAAATATTCTCCACATGATCCACATGTTGATCCAAATAGATAATATTTCCCTTATTCACCGTTATAAAATCCGTCACCTCCGCCAAAATACCTGGTTTGTCAGGACAGTGAAGCAACAGTTTGGCCGTTTTCATACTCCTAAACATTTCATTAACATATCAGAATTACAATATTCTCGTATTAGGTTTGCAAAAATAACGATTTATTGCAAAAGTACGAATTTTCCAAGCACAAAGTTTCAATCCCAATACAAATAGTTTCGTTTTCCACAATTTGTATCCCTATTCAACTCATCCATGCGTCAATCTATACCACATACCAAACAAATGTTAAATATAAAAACGTGTCAAATCGCAACCTATTCAATATGAACTACTAAAAGAACAAGTTCCCAAAAGCCTCTAAAAAAAATCCACGATTACTATTGCAGGTATAAAAAAAATGCCTACCTTTGCAACCGAAATCGAGAGAGATAGCAACAAAACAATGAAATGGTGCGGTAGTTCAGCTGGTTAGAATACATGCCTGTCACGCATGGGGTCGCGGGTTCGAGTCCCGTCCGCACCGCTAAACAATTAATAGTAAAAGCCTATAAATCAAATGATTTATAGGCTTTTACTTTATACACCTACATATAAATTCAAACAACTAAATAACTCGATTTTCAAACCAATCGAACCACCACAAGCACCCGTCCAATCCCCCACTAGATAAAAGTAAATAATTCCTCGAAAACAATAAAGTCAAAAACTCTGTTTTCGTCTTTGTATTTCTCTCCGTTTACATTATCTTTGCAACACGTAAGGCCGGAGGATACGCATTCACCTCCAAGCCTGCAACGACAACAATTATTATCATCATTTATAGCGCTATAAAAATATGATTTCTTTCTACAGAACTCCTCAGAAAAGCGTAATTGCCGTAGCAAGCGAACACGCCATCTCGAAGGCAGACAGCGACAAGCTCTGCTGGCTTTTTGGAGAAGCCACCCCTGAAAGTGAAGAAAACCTGAAAGGCTGTTTCGTAGGCCCCCGCCGCGAAATGATCACGCCCTGGAGCACGAACGCCGTGGAAATTACCCAAAACATGGGCCTGACGGGCATCGCGCGCATCGAGGAATACTTCCCCGTGGCCGATGAAAACGCCGAATACGACCCCATGCTCCAACGCATGTACAAGGGACTCGACCAGCAGGTGTTCACCACCAACCGCAAGCCCGAACCCATCGTCCACATCGAAGACCTCGAAGCCTACAACGAGCAGGAAGGTCTGGCCCTCTCGAAGGAGGAAATGGACTACCTGAAGAAAGTGGAGAAGGACCTCGGACGCCCGCTGACCGACTCCGAAGTGTTCGGCTTTGCCCAAATCAACTCCGAGCATTGTCGCCACAAAATCTTCGGCGGTACGTTCATCATCGACGGTGTGGAGCAGGAATCTTCACTCTTCCAGATGATCAAGAAGACCACACAGGAAAATCCCAACAAAATCATATCGGCCTACAAGGACAACGTGGCCTTTGCCGAAGGTCCCGTCATCGAGCAGTTCGCTCCCGCCGACCACTCCAAACCCGATTACTTCGAGGTGAAGGACATCAAGAGCGTCATCTCCCTGAAGGCCGAGACACATAACTTCCCCACCACCGTGGAACCCTTCAACGGCGCATCGACGGGTACGGGCGGTGAAATCCGCGACCGTATGGGCGGTGGAAAGGGTTCCTGGCCCATCGCAGGTACGGCCGTCTATATGACTTCCTACCCTCGCACAGAGGAAGGACGCGAGTGGGAAGAAATCCTGCCCGTGCGCAAATGGCTGTACCAGACACCCGAACAAATCCTCATCAAAGCGTCGAACGGTGCCAGCGACTTCGGCAACAAGTTCGGCCAGCCGCTCATCTGCGGTTCGGTGCTGACCTTCGAGCATAAAGAGAAAGAAGAAGTTTACGGCTACGACAAGGTCATCATGCTGGCCGGAGGCGTGGGTTACGGCACCCAGCGCGATTGCCTCAAGGGCAAACCCGAAGCAGGCAACAAGGTCGTCGTAATGGGTGGCGACAACTATCGCATCGGTTTGGGCGGCGGATCTGTATCTTCTGTCGATACGGGAAGATACAGTAGCGGCATCGAGCTGAACGCCGTCCAGCGTGCCAACGCCGAGATGCAGAAGCGTGCCTACAACGTGGTGCGCGCCCTCTGCGAGGAAGAGGTGAACCCCGTAGTTTCCATCCACGACCACGGCTCGGCCGGACACGTGAACTGCCTCAGCGAGCTGGTGGAAGAGTGTGGCGGACACATCGACATGAGCAAGCTGCCCATCGGCGACAAGACCCTCTCGGCCAAGGAAATCATTGCCAACGAGAGCCAGGAGCGCATGGGATTGCTCATCAAGGAGGAAGCCATCGAACACGTGCGCAAGATTGCCGAACGCGAACGCGCCCCGATGTACGTTGTGGGTGAAACGACCGGCGACCACCGCTTCTGCTTCGAGCAGGCCGACGGCGTACGTCCCTTCGACCTGGCCGTCGACCAGATGTTCGGCTCCTCCCCCAAGACATACATGGTGGACAAGACCGTAGAGCGTCACTACGAAATGCCGACCTACGAGCAGTCCAAGCTTCATGAATACCTGGCCAACGTGCTCCAGCTGGAAGCCGTGGCCTGCAAGGACTGGCTGACCAACAAGGTGGACCGCTCCGTGACGGGCAAGATTGCCCGCCAGCAATGCGTAGGCGAGCTCCAGTTGCCGTTGAGCGATTGCGGCGTCGTGGCCCTCGACTACCGCGGCAAGGCAGGTATCGCCACTTCACTGGGTCATGCTCCGCAAGCCGCACTGGCCAATCCGGCCGCAGGCTCCGTGCTCTCCGTGAGCGAGGCGCTGACCAACCTCGTATGGGCACCGCTGGCCGAAGGGCTCGATAGCGTATCACTCTCCGCCAACTGGATGTGGCCCTGCCGCTCGCAGGAGGGCGAGGATGCACGCCTCTACACGGCCGTCAAGGCATTGAGCGACTTCTGCTGCGCCCTGCAAATCAACGTGCCTACGGGCAAGGACTCCCTCTCCATGACGCAGAAATACCCCGACGGTAGCAAGGTCATCGCTCCGGGTACGGTCATCGTATCGGCCGGCGGCGAGGTGAGCGACGTGAAGAAAGTGGTTTCGCCCGTGCTGGTGAACGACCCCAAGACGACGCTCTACCACATCGACTTCAGCTTCGACAACCTGAAGCTGGGCGGTTCGGCCTTCGCCCAGTCGCTGGGCAAGGTGGGCGACGACGTACCTACCGTGCAGAACCCCGAATACTTCCGCGACGCCTTCCTGGCCGTTCAGGAGCTGGTGAACAAGGGCCTCATCCTGGCCGGACACGACATCTCGGCCGGCGGTCTCATCACCACCCTGCTCGAGATGTGCTTCTCGAACGTGGAGGGAGGTATGGAAATCAGCCTCGACAAGATTAAGGAGAACGACCTCGTCAAGATACTCTTTGCTGAAAACCCAGGTATCGTCATCCAGGTGGCCGACAAGCATAAGGACGAAGTAAAGAAGATACTCGAAGACGCCGGCGTGGGCTTCGTGAAGATTGGCAAGCCGACCGACGAACGCCACATCCTCGTGGAGAAGGACGGTGCCACTTACCAGTTCGGTATCGACTACATGCGCGACGTGTGGTACTCCACTTCCTACCTGCTCGACCGTCGCCAGTCGATGAACGGTTGCGCCAAGAAGCGCTTCGAGAACTACAAGATGCAACCCATGGACCTGGCCTTCATGCCGGGCTTCACTGGCAAGCTCTCGCAATACGGCATCAGCCCCGACCGCCGTACGCCGAGCGGCATCCGCGCCGCCATCATCCGCGAGAAGGGTACGAACGGCGAACGCGAAATGGCTTACTCGCTCTACCTGGCCGGCTTCGACGTGAAGGATGTGACGATGACCGACCTCGTAAGCGGACGCGAAACGCTGGAAGACGTCAACATGATTGTCTTCTGCGGTGGTTTCTCCAACTCCGACGTACTCGGCTCGGCCAAGGGCTGGGCAGGCGCCTTCCTCTTCAACCCCAAGGCCAAAGAGGCGCTCGACAAGTTCTATGCCCGTGAAGATACTCTTTCATTGGGTGTGTGCAACGGTTGCCAGCTGATGATGGAACTCAACCTCATCAACCCCACCGACGAGAAGCGCGGACGCATGCTCCACAACGACTCTCACAAGTTCGAGAGCCGCTTCCTAGGCCTGACCATCCCGACCAACCGTAGCGTGATGTTCGGTTCGTTGAGCGGTAGCAAGCTGGGCATCTGGGTGGCTCACGGCGAAGGAAAGTTCTCCCTACCCTACGACGAAGACCACTACAACATCGTGGCAAAGTATACCTACGACGAGTATCCCGGCAACCCCAACGGTTCCGACTACTCCGTGGCAGGTATCGCCAGCCCCGACGGACGCCACCTGGCTATCATGCCCCACCTGGAGCGCGCCATCTTCCCCTGGCAGAATGCCTACTATCCGGCCGACCGCCTGCATCACGACGAAGTGACGCCGTGGATAGAAGCCTTCGTCAACGCCCGCAAGTGGGTGGAAGAGAAGACTCGATAAATATCCTCTACCCTCTCCATACAGACATGAATGAAACGGACTCCGACGGCCAAACGGCCGGATGTCTGTTTCATCCGTGTCTTTTCCCTTATTCAAAGCATTCGGTTTCCAAGGAAACAATATCGTGTCGGCTATGAGAAAAAACATCCTGACTACCCTTATCGCCATCCTGCTACCACTCATCGTCTGCCCGCAGACCTATAAATATATAGGTATGGAAGACGGATTGAGCAACCGGCAGGTGTATGCCATCGAAAAAGACCGGAAAGGCTACATGTGGTTCCTGACCCCCGAAGGCATCGACCGCTACAACGGAAAGGAGTTCAAACACTACAAGCTGATGGACGGCGACCAGGAACTCAACTCGGCCATCAACCTGAACTGGCTCTACCTGGACACCGACGGTGTGTTGTGGGAAATAGGCAAGAAGGGCCGTGTATTCCGCTACGAAAGCCAGCACGACCGTTTCCAGCTGGTGTACAAGCTTCCCGAACAGACGGAAAAGGAACACAATACGCCCGTGAGCTATGGTTACGTGGACGAGAAAGGCCAGATATGGCTCTGTACCCGCAAGCAGATATACCTGTATGATAGCCGCAACAACCACACCCGGCACATCCGCAACCAGCTGGACGAAAACATCACCTGCATCCTGCAAACCGATACCGCACACTACTTCATCGGCACCGACCAGGGCATACACTATGCCGAACTGAAGGACAGCATCCTGCAACTGAACCCTTGCGACAAGCTCGACTCCCTGAACCTGCAGGTCAACGAGCTCTACCTCGACAAGAGTACCCGAAAAGTGTTCATCGGCACCTTCCTGAAGGGTATCTTCGTCTACGACCTGAACAGGCACCAACTTCTGCAACTACAAACCGAATTGACAGACATCACCATCAACTGCATACAGGAATTCGGAAAGAACATGGTACTCATTGCCACCGACGGAGCCGGCGTCTATCGGCTGAACACCGATACCTACGAGTGCGAACCCTACATCACGGCCGACTACAACCGCTACAACGCGATGAACGGCAACAGCATCACCGACCTCTACATCGACGACGAACAACGCATCTGGATGGCAAACTTCCCCATCGGCATCACCGTGCGCGACAACCGCTATGCCGACTTCCACTGGATCAAGCACTCCATCGGCAACCGCCAGTCGCTCGTGAACAACCGTGTGAATGCCGTCATCGAAGACCGCGACGGCGACCTGTGGTTTGCCACGGACAATGGCATCAGCCTCTACAACGATCGCCAGGAGCAATGGACCTCCTTCCTGAGCACTTTCGAAACCGGCGGAAAGAACAAGAGCCACTCCTACATCTCCTTGTGCGAAGTGGCACCCGGCATCATCTGGGCAGGAGGATACTCGTCCGGCGTCTACCAGATAGACAAGTGCAACCGTTCGGTGCAATTTTTCACACCCGCCTCGATGGGTAATGCCGGCATCCGTGCCGACAAGTACATCCGTGCCATCCTGAAGACAAGCGACGGCAAGATATGGGCCGGCGGTTACTATAACCTCAAGGAAATAGACTACACACGCAGGCAGGTGCGCCTCATCGGAGGCCTGTCGGACATCACCGCCCTGACAGAAAACGACTCCACACACCTGTGGGTAGGCACCGTCAACGGGCTCTACCGCCTCGAGAAACAGAGCGGCAAGGCCGAATATGTGGAGCTGCCCGTTGAGTCACACTACATCTACTCCCTCTACCAGTCGGACGACCAGAAGCTATACATCGGCACCAACAACACGGGCTTGCTCATATACGACCTGGAGGAGAAACAGTTTTACCACTTCGACAAAGACAACAGCTCGCTCATCTCCAACAACATCTATTGTATTCTGCCTGATGGTGAGGGAGGCTTCTTCCTAAGTACCGAAAGCACCTTGACTACCTTCAATCCACATAGTAAAATCTTCCACAACTGGACAAAAGAACAAGGGCTAAAAGCCGAACATTTCAACGCTTCAGCAGGTACTCTCAGACGTAACGGCCAACTGGTCTTCGGAAGTACCGATGGTGCCATCGAGTTCGACAAGAACATGGTATTGCCCGACCATTATACCACCAAGATGGTGTTCAGTGATTTCAAAGTACTCTACGAAACAGTCTACCCCGGCGACAAGCACTCGCCGCTGACCACCAACATCGACGACATCGACCTACTCCGTCTGAAATACGACCAGAACATCTTCTCCCTGCAGGTGTCGTCCATCAACTACGACTACCCTTCGCTGGTGCTCTACTCCTGGAAGCTGGAAGGCTTCTACGACAAATGGAGCCAACCCAGCCGCGACAACATCATCAGCTTCACCAACCTGAGCCCCGGCGAATATACCTTACGCGTACGAGCCATCTCCAACGAGAACCACGACACGGTGCTCGAGGAGCGGAGCCTGCTAATCATCATCGACAAGCCACTTTGGTTCAGCTGGTGGGCATGGCTAGCTTATATTCTCTTCACCCTGGGAGCCATGATTACGGCCTTGCGCATTTACCTCCTACGCAAGCAGAAGCGGGAATCGAACGAGAAGATACGCTTTTTCATCAACACCGCCCACGACATCCGTACCCCGCTCACCCTCATCAAGGCGCCACTGGAAGACCTGGCCAACCACGAACAACTGAGCGAAAGCGGACGGAACAACATCCACACCGCCCTGCGCAACGTACACGTACTCCTGCGCCTAACCACCAACCTCATCAACTTTGAGCGTGCCGACACGTATGGAGGCAAGCTCCGCGTGGCTAAATATGAGCTGGGAGCTTATCTGGAAGAGAGCCTCAACATCTTCCGCGAATATGCCAAGGTGAAACGTATCGCCCTGACTTACGAAAAGAACTTCGACTACCTCAATGTGTGGATAGACAAGGACAAGATGGACTCCATCCTGAAGAACCTCCTGTCCAACGCCTTGAAATATACCGCCGAAGAAGGTAGCGTCGTGCTCGAAGCTACGGAGACGGCCGAACAATGGACAATCGAAGTGAAGGACACGGGTATCGGAGTGCCTGCCGCCGAACAACGGAAGCTCTTCCGCATGCACTTCCGTGGAAGCAATGCCGTCAACGCTAAAATTACAGGAAGCGGCATCGGTCTGCTCCTGGTATGGAAACTTGTCAGATTGCACAAGGGAAAACTGAGCTTCAATAGTACCGAAGGACAAGGCTCCACGGTTCGCGTCAGTTTCCCCAAAAACAGGAAAGCCTATCGCAAGGCTACCTTTGTGGACACCCTGCCCAATCGCGAAACGGAACTTCCGCCTGTCCAGCCAGAAGAGCGAGTGGAGGAAAGCCCGACAGCCACGGTATCCCCCAACCGCGAAAATACGGCGGAACAACCGCAAGCGACCTCGAACCACGAAAAAATACTGGTCGTGGAAGATAACGACGAACTGAGAGAATACCTCCGCCAGACCTTGTCCGACGTATATACCGTGCAGACCTGCAACAACGGCAGGCAAGCCCTCGAAGTGGTGAAGGACTATGCGCCTGACCTCATCATCTCGGACATCATGATGCCCGAAATGCGTGGAGACGAATTGTGCCGCACACTGAAGAAAGACATCAACACGTCGCACATCCCCATTATCCTGCTCACAGCCCTCAACACCGAACGGAGCATCATCGAGGGTTTGCAGACAGGGGCCGACGACTATCTTGTGAAACCCTTCAACGTAGGTATCCTGCGCGCCACCATCGCCAACCTGCTACAAAACCGACGCCTGTTGCGGAGCAAGTATGCAAACCTCGCCATAAACGACGAAAAGCCCGAAACGCCCTGCAACAATTGTACGGACGACCTCGACTGGAAGTTCATCACCACCGTGACCCGCTACGTGGAAGACAACATCGAGAAAAGTGAATTCAACGTGGACAGCCTCTGTGCCCTGATGAACATGAGCCGCACCAGCTTCTACAACAAGCTGAAAGCACTGACCGACCAGGCGCCGGCCGACTACATCCGCATCATCCGCCTGAAGCGTGCCGCCAAACTGCTCCGGGAAAAGCAATACAACATCACGGAAATATCCGAAATGACCGGTTTCAACGACGTGAAGTATTTCCGCGAAGTCTTCAAGAAGTATTATAAGGTGAGCCCCAGCCAATATGCCAAGGGCGGGGACGAGCCTTCCAACGAAAAGGACATAGAAAGACAACAATGAACATTTACCTCGAAGCATTCTCCATCTTCTTCAAGATAGGAGCCTTTACCATCGGGGGGGGCTATGCCATGGTGCCTCTCATCGAGAATGAAATTGTGACGAAACGCAACTGGATAGCCAAGGACGACTTCATCGACCTGCTGGCCATCTCGCAGTCGTCGCCCGGCATCCTGGCAGTCAACATCTCCATCTTCATCGGCTACCGCCTGCGCGGCATCCGCGGAAGCATCGTCACGGCACTGGGCACCATCCTGCCCTCGTTCCTCATCATCCTGGCCATCGCCCTCTTTTTCCACAACTTCAAGGAGAACACCGTGGTGGAACGCATCTTCAAGGGCATCCGTCCGGCCGTCGTAGCGCTCATCGCCGCGCCCACGTTCAGCATGGGCAAGTCGGCACGCATCAACCGCTACAACCTGTGGATACCCGTTGTATCGGCCCTGCTCATCTGGCTCCTGGGTTTCTCGCCCATCTGGATCATCATTGCTGCAGGCGTAGGCGGATTCTTCTATGGAAAGTGGAAAGCCAGGCAAGAGAAAGAAAACATTCATTCATAAAACAAACAAAAATCTGAAAACATGCTCTATCTACATCTGTTCTATACATTCTTCAAGATAGGATTGTTCGGCTTCGGAGGAGGCTATGCCATGCTCTCCATGATACAAGGCGAAGTGGTGACCCGCTACAGATGGCTCACGCCACAAGAGTTTACCGACATCGTCGCCATCAGCCAAATGACCCCCGGCCCCATCGGCATCAACTCAGCCACCTACGTAGGCTTTACGGCTACGGGCAGCGTGTGGGGATCCGTCATCGCAACCTTTGCTGTTGTACTTCCCTCGTTCATCCTGATGCTCACCATCAGCAAGTTCTTCCTGAAGTACCAGAAGCATCCAGCGGTAGAGGCCGTATTCGCCGGTCTTCGGCCTGCAGTGGTGGGCCTGCTCGCATCGGCCGCCCTGGTGCTGATGAATACCGAGAACTTCGGCTCGCCTACGGAAGACACCCGTTCGTTCATCATCAGTTGCCTCATCTTCCTCGTTGCCTTCGTGGGGACCAAAAAATACAAACTGAACCCCATCGGCATGATTGTAGCTTGTGGAATAGCAGGGCTGATACTTTATTAAGGTGAGGACAAAAAAATAAGGTATCAGGTGGAAACTTCCAACCCGATACCTTACACCAAATAATTCACACCCAATCTCTACAATTTGATTTTCTTCTTCACCGACTTCGACTCGTTGTGCAGGCGGTCGAGGGCGGTCACCACGTAGCGGTACTTCGTCTTGCCGTCTTCGTAGGGCAGCTTGTACCATGGCTGACGGGTGATGGCCACGATGTGCGACGGGTCGTCGATGTCCACGTCTTCCTTGTCGGCGAAGCGGTAGACTACGTAGCGCACGGGGCGGTCCATCTCGTCCTTATACTTCGGTGCCGTCCAGAAGAGGATATAGCCGTCTTCCGTCCACACGGGTTTCATTTTGCGCACCTTGCCGGGGGCCTTGTCGTCCATGAAGTCGAACACGGGCGGCAGAGCGGGATACTTGTGATACTCGGCAACCAGCGCCTCACGATAGCGTCCGACGTTCTCGACTACTGCTCCGGCATACCACTGGCAACTGCCGCCAATCGTCTGATAGCTGCGCTGCAAAGCCATCTTCGCGGGAAGCTGGTTCATGTTGGGGTTCTTGGGGTCGGCGTTCTGCACGGTGTTCGTCACCGACTGGCCGATGAAGAGCGGACGCCCCTCGCTATGCTTGGCCCACCAGTCGACGAGCTCGGCATAGTCGGCCACGGGATGGCCAATCTGCCAGTAAATCTGCGGGATGTTATAGTCTATCCAGCCTTCGCGCGCCCAGAGCAGGACGTCGGCATAGAGGTCGTCGTAGTTCTGCAAGCCGCGCGTCCGGCTGCCCAACGGGTCGCTCGACTGGTTGCGGTAGATGCCGAAGGGCGACACGCCGAACTTGACCCAAGGTTTCAGCCCCCGTATCGTTTCATGGATTTTGCGGATGAGCAAGTTGACGTTGCTACGCCGCCAGTCGCCGATGTTGTCGAAGCCGCGGCCATAGCGGGCGAAACTGGCCGAATCGAGAAACTCCACGCCTTTCGTGGGATAGGGATAGAAGTAATCGTCCATGTGGATGGCGTCGACGTCGTAGCGCGACACGATGTCGCTCACCACCTGGCAGATGTAGTCGCGGCTCTGCGGTAGAGCGGGATCGAAGAAGAGCTGGTTGCCGTAGGTGAGGAACCACTCGGGATGGCGGTTATAGATGTGCTGCGGCGCCAACTGGTTGGCCAGCGACGTCTTCACGCGGTAGGGATTGATCCAGGCGTGAAACTCCATGCCGCGCTTGTGGCACTCGTCGATCATGAACTCCATCGGGTCCCAATAGGGTTGCGGCGCCCGCCCCTGCACGCCCGTCAGGTAACGGCTCCAGGGTTCGATCTTCGAGGCATAGAGCGCGTCGGCTTCGGGACGCACCTGGAAGATAATGGCATTGATGCCCGCTCCTTGCAGGGAGTTCAGCTGGCCGATGAGGGTGGCCTTCATCTTCTCGGTCGGCATGCCCTTGAACTGTCCGTTCACGGCCTGGATCCAGGCGGCGCGGAATTCACGTTTGGGATAGCGTTGCTGCTTTGTCCACTGTGCCTGCAACACGAGGGGACAAGCCGCCAGTAGCAAGAGGCACAAAAATAAGTCTTTCAGTTTCATTGTTCTTACTGTCTATTTTTTAAATGTCGCAAAGATAGTGCAAACCGAGGGAAGTACAAAAGCGGAAACAACGTTTTCGGCTTTTTACTTCCGAGGTGCAGCCTGTCTTATCTCAGGCACAGAGTGGAGGTACACACTCATCGGAGCACTGCCCACACCGACAAAATGACCCTTAAACCCAGACAACAATACCCCTACATGGGGTACAGGAGCCCCCTAGCTAGGGGTCCTATCACCTTCCACATAGAGTGTTTTTCACAATTAGCATCGACGGCAGTGAAGAAGAAGGCGAAAACCCGCTGTAATAGAGAATGAAGAAGGAACAGGAGACGGCCCGACAAAAAAAATCAAGCAAGCTTGTTTTTTCTGCCCCCGCCTTTCACTATCTTTGCCGATGCTATTTACATCAGTGCAATATGACAACCGAAAACTCCATTATCATAAAAGGCGCACGCGTCAACAACCTGAAGAACATCGACGTCGAAATACCGCGGGGCCGGCTGGTAGTCATCACCGGCTTGTCCGGCTCGGGCAAGTCGTCGCTGGCCTTCGACACCCTCTACGCCGAAGGGCAGCGCCGCTACGTGGAAAGCCTCAGCAGCTACGCGCGCCAGTTCCTGGGACGCATGAGCAAGCCCGAGTGCGACTACATCAAGGGCATCCCGCCCGCCATCGCCATCGAACAGAAAGTGAACAGCCGCAACCCGCGCTCCACCGTGGGCACGTCGACCGAAATCTACGAATACCTGCGCCTGCTCTACGCCCGCATCGGACGGACGTTCAGCCCCGTCAGCGGACAGGAGGTAAAGAAGCACTCGGTGGAAGACATCGTGCAGTGCATGCTGGAGTATCCCGAGGGGACGCGCTTCACCGTGCTCACCCCGCTGCTTGTGCCCCAAGGACGCACGATGAAGGAGCAGCTGACCATCGACCAGAAGCAGGGTTTCACCCGCCTGGAAGTGAACGGACAGGCCGTGCGCATCGACGAATACGAACCCCGCGAAGGCGACAACGTCTTCCTGCTGATAGACCGCCTGACGGCCTCATCGGAGAAAGACACCGTCAGCCGCCTGACCGACTCCGTGGAGACAGCCATGTACGAGGGCGACGGCGCCTGCCTGCTGCGCTTCTACCAGCCCGACGGCACCACCCGCCTCTACCGTTTCAGCACCAAGTTCGAGGCCGACGGTATCCGCTTCGAGGAGCCCAACGACCAGATGTTCTCGTTCAACTCGCCCATGGGCGCTTGCCCCGAGTGCGAAGGCTTCGGCCGCGTCATCGGCATCGACGAGCATCTGGTGGTGCCCAACCGCGCCCTGTCCGTCTACGATGGAGCCGTGATGTGCTGGCGGGGCGAGAAGATGGGCGAATGGCGCGACATGGTCATCCGCGGCGCCGAAAAGGCAGGCTTCCCCATCTTTACCCCCTACTATCAGCTGACCGACGAGCAGCGCCGCATGTTGTGGGAGGGCACGCCCTACTTCGAAGGCATCAACGCCTTCTTCCGCATGTTGCAGGAGAACCAGTACAAGATACAATACCGCGTGATGCTGGCCCGCTACCGCGGCAAGACCCTTTGTCCGCGCTGCCACGGCAGCCGCCTGAAGCCCGAAGCGGGCTACGTGCGGGTGGGCGGACGCAACATCTCGGAGCTGGTGGACCTGCCCATCACCGACCTTCAGACATTCTTCGACCGCCTGAAGCTGACCGAACACGAGACGCAGGTGGCGAGCCGCATCCTGACGGAGATAAACAGCCGCATCCGCTTCCTCGTCGACGTGGGCCTGGGCTATCTGACACTGAACCGTCTGAGCAACTCCCTGTCCGGCGGCGAGAGCCAGCGCATCAATCTGGCCACCTCGCTGGGCAGCAGCCTTGTGGGGAGCCTCTACATACTGGACGAACCCAGCATCGGCCTCCATAGCCGCGACACGGACAAGCTCATCCGCGTCTTGCGCCAGCTCCAGCAGCTGGGCAACACGGTAGTCGTCGTAGAGCACGACGAAGAAATCATCCGCGCCGCCGACTACATCATCGACATCGGCCCCAAAGCCGGACGCCTGGGAGGCGAAGTGGTGTATCAGGGCGACATGAAGGACCTGCAGAAGCATAGCAACAGCTATACGGTGCGCTACCTGCTGGGCGAGGAAACCATCCCCGTGCCCACGCATCACCGCCCGTGGAACAACTATATCGAGATAAAAGGTGCCCGCGAAAACAACCTGAAGGGTATCGACGTACGCTTCCCCCTGAACGTGATGACGGTGGTGACGGGCGTCAGCGGCTCGGGCAAGAGCACGCTGGTGCGCGACATCTTCTACCGTGCCCTAAAGCGCGAGCTGGACGAATGCAGCAACCGGCCAGGCGAGTTCATCAGCATCGGTGGCGACCTGAAGAACCTGCGCAACGTGGAGTTCATCGACCAGAACCCCATCGGCAAGTCGTCTCGAAGCAACCCTGTGACTTACCTCAAAGCCTACGACGAGATACGCAAGCTCTATGCCGAACAGCCGTTGGCCAAGCAGATGGGCTACACGGCCGGCTACTTCAGCTTCAACAGCGAAGGCGGCCGCTGCGAGGAATGCAAGGGCGAAGGCACCATCACCGTGGAAATGCAGTTCATGGCCGACCTGGTGTTGGAATGCGAGTCGTGCCACGGCAAGCGCTTCAAGCCCGACACGCTGGAAGTGCGCTTCCACGACGCCAACATCTACGACGTACTTGAAATGACTGTCGATCAGGCCATCGAGTTCTTCGGCCAGCACGGGCAGAAGAAAATCGTCAAGAAGCTCATCCCGTTGCAGGACGTAGGCCTGGGCTACATCAAGCTGGGGCAG
>ENA-OZVZ01000100-OZVZ01000100.1-human-gut-metagenome-genome-assembly--contig:-NODE-100-length-17261-cov-8.128967_pt1 | contig 17261 bp, 3 predicted proteins | sample MGYA00243450_ERZ654055 | MGnify/ENA primary metagenome ERZ654055 (study PRJEB26926, sample SAMN06164907) | human gut metagenome | biome: ENVO:00009003; feature: ENVO:2100002; material: ENVO:00002003... | reverse complement strand
GTATTGTTTATTTTTATAGAAATAACTTTTTCTCTAAGTTTTTCCAAATTGAAACTATTTTGAATATATTCTACAACAATAGTGCTTCCGTATTGTAAAATAGAAGTGTCTGTTATGGTAAGAATTTTGCCATTTATTGTGTATATATCAATAGGCTTATTATCCACTTTAACAGATACTATTTTATAATTTTCTGGATTGGATAATGTGAATTCCGTTTGAATATCTCCACTAGGTGTTCTAATTTTTATTTCATCTCCAACATTCAGCAAAACAGAGATTGTCAAATATTTTTTCGTACCTTCCTGTGTTTGAGAATATTCCGATGGTAACAATTCACGAGTACCATTAACAGTTAATTTACTTTTACTTGTAATTGCGCTTTCAATAACGTACTTATTTGCACATGTTGTTATTACAATTGAACTTCCAGTAGACAATAATGATTCTTCAGTAATTGTAATAGCATGTAATCCTTGACTATAACTTGATTTGCTTATTGCTTTACCATTAATTTTTACAATACTATTTTCATTTAAATTAAATTCTTCTGGAAGAGTAAATGTATATAAACCATTAAAAGTGAAAGTTGCAACGTCTTCCTGAGCAGTTATTGTCTCAACATTCATTTCTGGTTCATGGAATGTGTCGTTGCTACTAAAAACTTCTAATTCTTCAATTACGCCACTAACCTCATCTTCATAATCAATCTTATCTATCTCGTGAGATTCAACAACACCATTAACATTAAATTCTTCTTGCATACTTTGCACAGGGAACTCTTGTATATTCCCAGCGGTAAATATTTCACTTATAGTTACAATATCAAAGGATTCCTCAGTAGAACCACTAATGTCTTTACTATAAAAACCAGTCATATATTTATCTTGTTTGTCCATATACTCTTGATATTCCTTATAAAGTTTCTCTCCCATCCATTCAGGAGTATTATAATAATCAAGATTCATAATTGATGGAAGCCCAAAGTTAACATCACGAATATCTAAATCATCTGCGCCTTTTACAGTAAGAACTGTTTTAATATCATCAGCAGAATAATTTACCTTCATTTCATTAGACAAGTTTTCAAATGCTATAATAACATCTGTGTCATATTTGTGCTTAAATTCATTAGAAATTTCAATAATATCCCCTTGTCCGGGAGCATTACTAAAAGTCAATTCTTTTGTAGATGGGTCATAATTATATTGAGTAATTACATGGCCATTTATAGTAACTGTGCTGCTATCAGAAATGTCATTTTGCAGTTTAAATACAACTGTTTCCCCATCTCCGATACAACGCTCAACTTCATTTTCTGAATATATATTAACAACATTATTAATAGTATCAAATTCAACATAGCATTTAAATGTATTACACATGTCATTCATAATAAAATCATAAATAGATTGTCTATCAATTTCAAAGCTACGACTTTGACTCATCAACTCTTCATCAATATGACCAACCGTCCATCCATATACTTTCTTTAACACGAGATGAATTAAGCTATGTTCTACATCATCCGGATTATATAAAATAACTCCATCAACACTTCCAATTGTATCTCCGACATCGCCCTCATTGATAATAAAATTTTCCAAATATCTTTGTGACAATGTATATTCCAACGAGTACGCATTTATGTGTTTATACTCCTGAATTCCATTACCATTTATTTCTGGATCTTGTAATTGAAAATAACCAAATCCCTTTAAATAAACGAGTCTAAGACCTTCTACGTAATCATAATATGGAGTAGGTTTTGTTTCTCCAGAGATAAGATCACAATAAACAGATGGGACATCGAATGAAATTTCACTATATGAATTAAATTTGAAAGTACCTTCTAAATTAATTGCATTCAATTTACAAATTTTTTCTTTATTTGTCTGACATAACATTACGTCTGGAACCTGATACGTTTCTGACAATAAATCTCTTGGTAATTGCATTTTCTTTCACCTGCCTTTGTTATGAAATACTTACTTGTCGTATAGGTTTATTAATAATCAACTCTCCGTTTACGACCTCTGCATCAAATTCATTAAATGGGCATACGCTTCCATCGTCTTCAAGCGTAAGCACACCATTCGAAACGTCCGTACCAATTTCTAACTTCACGTCCTTGAGTTCTCCTCTTACAATCATTTTGTGTCCCTCAACTTTGATATTAGTCCAAATTGGAGGGTTCTTTGTTGTATCGCCTTTAATTTTTAATACCTTGCCTTCTACCCAAACGGTTAATCCATCTTTTAGGTCATAATCATTTAGCAGGCCATCTGCTACTTTCATTGGATATCTAAACTCAATTTTTAATGTTCCGGTACCATTCGCGGAAAAATAATTAGTTCCGGGGAGCAACGTTGGAAACATAAAATTGAAATCATCGTCAAAGATTCTCTTCTCATTCGTAGAATATACAACAAAATTATTATCTATTGTAACTGTTTCGTCCGGTTGTAAATTCTTAAACTCCGTCTCATTATTCAATGATTTGTTTTTAATGAGTAAATTTCCATGAGATGAGCCATTATGGAATGTTACCTTTGGATAAATATAAGAATAAATGTCATCACTTTGGTTGTCTATTGCGAATTCAGTCTCTCCTACAATTTTGATTTCTACAGGATATACCTTTGAATACGCCCATGGACTTACTGCAGTAAATGTAGCTACAATTCCAATAACTCTCGCGTCCATTTTCTGAAGCTGCACATTCGTGAATCTACCAAGATATGAGCACACAACGTCTCCATCTTTGTCGCAGACATCCATCCATGCGTTGCTTCTAGAACCAGTAAGCCAACGCAATGTATTTCTAACTTTGTATGGGCCAATATCAGATCCATCTACTTCGACAAATGTTACAGACGGAGTTGCGACAGAATTATATTTTGCACCATAGTCTGTGCGCATTGTGCCATCATAGCTATCAGTAAAAACAGGCTCCATATCTAAGTATGAATCTACTGTCCCGTTATCTGGATTGAATGTACTTACAACAAGTTCTAAATCATAATTTGTTTGATTGCGGAAACTAATTTTAGGATGATATATTGCCAAGTATAACACCTCCTACTAAACTACTTTAAATTATATAAATAGGAGAGAGCTGTTGTGCTCTCTCCTATAATTTTGTGTTATCTAACACGATTATAAAGCTTTTTATTGATATTTTTCATATAATTGTCCATCTGGTCTTGCACCGCCTTGGTAATGTTCGGGATAGAACTATTATCTGCTCTGTCAATATGGACAACCTCTCCGACTTGGAGGTTCAACTCAAGATTGTTGTTAATAACATGAGGCGCACTAACAACAGGTCTAGATTGCTCTAGAACACTAGATGGATCTAGTTTGCCCCACTCCATAAGTCTTTCAGTAAGGTCTGCTGGAATAATTCCAGTACCTTTCTTTACATATGAAAGTCTACCTGCTCCATCTGGAACAAGTTGTAATTCTTCTCCAAGTTCATCAAGAAATGCGAACTGATCTTTGTTGATTTCCTTTGAACCTTTCGCATATCCCTCGATATCAGAAAGCTTGACCCAACCAGTATATCCACCATTTCTGCCAAGAAGAACATCATCGCCACTAACTTGATAAACTGTGAAAGTAGATCCGGGAACCCATGATTGCATTCTCGTTCCATTCCCACCATTTCTTGAGAAATGCGTTGCTGAACTTTTGACAGTTACAGACGAACCCTTGGATGGTGGCTCTGGTATTGCTGGTGCTGGTTCAGGTGATGGGGATTGCTGTGGAGTCGAAGGAGTTGGCGGAGTGTACTTTGCGCTCTCAGTCGAATTCTTCTTGCTATTTGTGGCCTTGATTATGCTATCTGCGGTCTTATCAGCTTCAACTTGTAAATCTACAAGCTCTTGTTTTAATGCGCGTAATTGCTCAGTAAATGCGCTCGCAGAAGTGTCTAATTGCTCCTGATAAGTGCCAATGGCATCTACGCCATCAAGCCAAGGCTTAGTTACGGAATCTGATAAAGTAATTCCATATTTATCTGCTATATCTGATAGGTTTTGCGCTAATGATTCAGTATTTGCAGCAATGGTTGCATAGCTATCCTGAATAATTTGGTCTTCATTTTTAAGAGACTCATCAAGCGCATCCATCTCGTCCTGTTTATTGTTTTGATAATCTTCTAGTTGCTTATCAAGTGCATCTTGCTGTTTCTCTACGCTATGATCATAGTATAACTCTTCAAGTTCTTCTTTTGCTTGAGCAAGTTCTGCTTGGAGCTTCTTCTTTTGTGCAATAGCAGACGCTGAATTATCTCCAGATATTACTGCGATGCGCTTTTCAATATCTGCTATATTTTTCTGTTGCTCGGCAACCTGTTTTGAGAAGTCATGGCTTTCTTTTTGAAGATTTAGCTCTTCTTTTTTCTTATCAATAAGCTCAGAATAGGCATCAATTTCTTTCTGCATGCCATCCTTAACTGCTTGAATACGAGTTTTATTCAAGTCAATAATAGATTTCTTTGCAGATTCTTGTGCATCAATTGCATCCCATTGATTCTCTTTAAGTTCTGCTAACTTTTCATTATACTCATCTGTGCTATATAGTCCAGCAGCATAATCTTTTTCAAGACGTGCAATTGCTTCACCATATTGTTCAACTTTGAAATTGGCAACCTCTAATTGTTGCGCAAGTAAGCCAAGAGCTGTAACGCCATCTTTAGTCCAATTGCCTGCGTCATCCACTACTTTCTCTTCATCAGAAACTAGATTGTATAAATGAGAAAGCTCAGAATCAACATTGTCAATCCTATCAATTAGCTTATCAAGATTATCCCAATAAAGATCGTTAATACTATTTTGGAATCCTTCAATATCTTTCTTGCACTCAAGAATTGCATCATCGACATCATAAATGGAATTAACCATCTCGTACCAATCGTCAGAACCTACTTGAACATCTCCAGATTTAACCGCATTGTCTAAAATGTCTTGCAAGGATGCTCGTTTGTTGTTTAAATCTTCAATCTGCTTTTTAGAATCTTTCATCAATTCCTTATAGAAATTCTCAGAAAGTCTTTCTCCCGCCTCATCAAGAAGATCCATTTCTGCCTGAATCAAATTTGCATGTTGTTCAATTAGACCAACAATATTCTCAAAGTCATCTGCAATATCTTGTAATTGTTCAAGACGTTTAGCTGAAATTTCAGCAATAGATGCTAAGTAATTGTTCTCTGCATCTTCTGCCTTGGAAGACCATGTGCGATATTCTTCAATTGCATCTGCAATTTCGCCCTCATTTTCTCCAATAAATTCTTTAATCGCAATGGCTCCATTTTTAGCCATCTCTTGATATTCTGCTGGCACTTCAGACAGCAATTGAGCAGCTTTCTCGTTATATATCTCTGCTGCAGCAAGATATGTCGAGGCTTTTTGTTTTTCTGCATCAACTAAACCTTCATATAGGCTATTCTTTTCTTTCGTTTGAGAAGTATCATCAAGGAAATTCTCGACTTTATTCGCCATATTTGTAATAGAGTTTTCAATTTCCTCTAACCTATATTCAATAAAGTCAATGGCTTGTTTTGCATCATCCGCCGCGTCTTCTGCAGCATCAGATGCACTAGATACAGATCCTGCAGCACTACTTAAATCTCCAAGAATGTTAGAATTACCAAACCAATCTGGCACTGTTCCACCATATCCACTGATAGTTGCATATTTCGTAAATATAGTGCCACTTGTACCAACGTGAGCATTACCTGTTGCAAAAGCTTTGCCGCGAGAATTAACATATCCATGTTTAAGCAATGCTTCTGTCTGTTGATGGTTGAAAATAATGTCTCCACGCTTTAGATTCATCATTTCCGCACCATTTTCACCAATGGTTTGATATTTTCCGTTACGTACTAATGTTTCTGGCCCAAGTTCCCCAACAAGAGCATTTGTTTCATTTTGTTTTAATCCACTACTTCCAGACGAATATGCAGCCCCTATATGCATAGGCCAACTAAATGGTGTAGATGTATCGGTTTTAACTGTTGTTGTATATATATTAACATATCTATCTCTGCTAATATTATCTAATTCCGCTTCTGTTTGCGTCAAACTGCCTTGGTCGATTGACGGATTGATGTCTACAGTATACGGGCTTTCATTATTTAAGTCTGCATATTGCTGCACTAAATCCCAATGTGGCCCCTTAATATTTCCGAGCTGTTCATCTAATTGTGCAAATTGATCATCTGAAACATATGGAGCAATATTTATTACAAGGTTGTCCTTATCTGCAGACAAAATATCATTTGTTCCATTTAGAACATTATCTACATACTCATCCAGCTCTTGTGGGCTCAGAACTTCACCGTTATCCAATATTGGAGTAACTTTAATCATGTATTCTTTACCTGTTAAATCAGATACATGATAATCAACATCATAAGTTGTTGCAACATCTCCATCAAATTCGTACCATCCTGCTTGTCTCATATATTCTGGAGATACAAATGGACGCTTATTATAATCAACATTGCCATTAACTAACTCATTATATTTATCTGCTAATTTATCAATTTTTATTTTATCAATTATTTTTTTTATTTCTATAATGAGTTGGCGTATATCAGAGAAAATACCACCGCTTTGTGTATTTCCACCAGCATATGCTTTACCTCTACTATTGATGTAACCATTTTTAAGTAGAGATTTTGTTTGCTTATGATTAAAGATAATGTCGCCCTTTTTAACATCGGCAAATTCTGCGCCATTTTTGCCAAGCATATCCCAGTGATTTCCACGCACACGGAGTTCTGGGCCTAGCTCACCAACAAGGGATGTTGATGTTTTCTCTGCGCCCCAACTACCTTGTGCATTCGCAGTACCATTTAAACTAGTGCTACCACCAAACAGCCGTCCAAATAACCCACCAGATTTATTTTCAGTTTCATATACAGTCTTATTAACGGTAGTCACAGTAGTAGTTACTTCTTTGTCGTCCACATCATCCAAAGCTTTTTTCAGTTTTTCAACACTAGATTTTAAAGTATTGACATTAGTCTGAGCTTGTGATGTGTCTATATCTGGGTCTGGTAAATCTTCAATAACTTGAGATAAGTCTTCATATGTCTTTTTTAATTCATCTGATTTTTGCTTCGCATTTTCTGCGTCTTGATTATATTCTTTTAGTGTATTTTGCTGATTTATTAAATTTGCATAACTACTAAGCGTAGCCTTATCTTCGTCAGAAAGTGCTTCGACTTTAGGAGTCAATTTCACTGTATATTTACCATCTTCTCCAAGTTCAAGCAATTCGCTATTAACTTTACCATCTTCCAATATGACAGGTAAGTCAACATGGTCTTTCTCCCACTTTTCCTTAATTGCTGTCATCTGAGAATCTATTGCTTCTTGAGCAAACTGGATAACCATTTCACTTGGCTGTGTAAGTTGTCCTTTTTTAGCAACTGCTTCTGCAAGTTCTCTTATAACTGTATCTAAATTACCTTCTGCAATAGCAATTTCAGACTCGTCTGCTCCAGAGTCCTTAAGCTCCTGCAATTTTTGCTTTGCGTCATTTACTTTAGCAGTACATTCATCAACACTTTTTGTTGCAGCAGAATAAGCTTCAATATCTGATATTGCATCATTGCTATTTTTAGTTACTTGCTCTTGATATGCCTTGTAATTTTTAACATAATCATCTAAGGCTTTTTTTCTTTCTTCCTCGGTTAACTTTTCATTGTTAACAGTATCAATATATTGCTGATCTAAATCTGCTAAAGCTTTTATGGTTTTATAGATATTAGCCTCTGTCCCCATATCAAATGAATCGAAGAAACTACTATTATCTCCCATAATCCAATCGGCATCTATCTTATCAATTTGCTCACCAATAGCCACGAGCATAGACTCTGTGATGCCCATTTTATCTGCAAAGTTTTTAAAATCAGTTTCATTTACAGTCCAAACTCCATCAGAGAAGGACATTAAACCTTTTTCTTTTGCATCTTCTATAAATGTTTCAATATGCTTAGTGGTTGTTTCAACACTTTCAATCGCGCCATCATCATCATATTCAATCTTAAAATATCTGCTCAGAGCCCCACTTATATACTCTGCTGCCGCTGTATATCTTTCTTCTAAAGTATCTAAATCTTTATAAACACTCTCAGGTATTAAGCTCTTGAATGCGGATTTAAAAGCGTCAGACCCAATCTCTGAACTTTGATAACCTTTAATTACTGTCTGGAGCATTTCTCCAGCAGTGCTTAAATAATCACTATCTCCATCTGCCGTTTTTGCATTTTCAAACTCTTCAAAAGCCGATTTAGCTTCATTAATTTGGTCTCCAAGGATATCATATGCAGATATTTCAGATGCTAGAGCTTGCATTTTTGTTCTTATTATAGAAATTTGCTTTTTTTCTTCTGTCGTAAGAGAATTTGCTCCATTTGTTGCATCTCTTAATTTTTGAGTATATTGATTAAGCTCTTTATATTGCTTGTAATATTGCAACATCTTTTGGGAACGTGCAAGTTTTTGATTTGCTACTGCCGCCTTAGATGTGTTACCTCCCAATTGTAATGACAAGTCTACTACCTTTTGAAGTTCATCAGCAGATGTATTTGCAATGACGCCACAATCAATAAGAGACTGGATAAATGCTTTAATACCTGTATCACTCGCGTCATTACTAGAATCATACATATCTTTAAGCTTTTCCCCAGTAATTCCTACTGTTTCCTGAATTGTTTTTAATTCATCTTGGAATTCTGTCTGCAAAGACACTCGACTAAAGGCCGACTCTATTGCTTTTCCTGTCGTGTCACTAGCAATTGCCAATTTGTCTTGTGCATCATAAATAATCTTCAAATTGGCATTCATTTGCTTTTGCCAATCTTCTAGCTCGTCAGGATTGCCATATTGCCATTCTACTCCTTCTTGGCTTAAATAATCTTCATTAATTTTATCCATTGTGTCGGATATTGCATCATATGCAGCATCCATATTTTGTTGCATTAGCTCAACTTTGGCCTCTGCACTTTTTACTTCTTTATCTTCTGCATCATCGCCAAGTTTCTCTAATTCATCCTTTGCTTGTTTTAATAATTCTTGTGCGGACTTATACTGCTCAATTTTTTTCTGAAGATCTGTGCCCGTTACCGTTTCTTCAGTATAGCCTTCTTTTAATCCATATGTTCCATCTGCATATTGAGTCCCCGAATCAACTGCTTCTGCAGCACCAACCTGTTCTCCTTTTGAATTAACGTATTTTGTCCATGTTGTATTGCTAAACAAGGTGTCTGATTCTACAGCTTTATTTAAAGATTTACTTGCTTCTTTTTGCAGCCTTTTCTCTTTCTGCTCTGCAAGACGAATAGAACGTTCAAGCTCTGCATTTTGAGCTTTTAAATTTTTTAATTCTTCTTCCTCTGCAAAAGAGAGTTTATCTTTTTTGTTAAGCTCATCAATACGATCTTGTGTGGTTTTAAGCTCATCATTCAACGATTGAATATTATTTTTAACATCAGATATTTCATCACTTGTTTCTTTTAACTCATCTACATAGTCGTCATGAGTATCAATAAGAGCGCTCATTATTGCAATAATCGCAGTTATGGCCCCTACAATAATAGCAATTTTGCCAAATGGACTTGCCAAAAATGCTACAGCGGCCTCTTTTATAGATGTAGCTAATTCTTTAAAAGACAATGATAAGACACCATTAGCACTAGAGTAGCCCATTGCAGCTAAAGCTCCATCAATATCTTCTGCTTTAACGCCATTTTTTAATAATATTTGAGTAGCAAGTTCTTTAGACAATTCTTTTTGTGCCATAATTTCTGCACCAAGTGCATGGGTTATATCATTAATACTTGTGGCTTCTATCTTGCCGCCAAGGAAACTCATTAAACCTTTACCATTAAATGAAGAAATTGTAGACACCATTCCTCTTGCTGTGTTAAATGCTGTTTTTGCCGCACCAATTGAATCTTTAAAACCTGAAAAAATCTTAGGAAGTACTGTTTTTATTCCCAGTGCAGCAAGAGCTGTGCCAACAAGACCCAAATCATCTGCTATTTTTACAAGATTCGTCCCAAGATCTACAACGAATTTAATAGCATCAGAATTTATAAAATTCATCCACATTGTTTGAGCGGCATTATTAAATTGGTCAACTTTGCCCTGGATACTATTTAGGTATTTTTCATTTTCTCTCTCTGCTGAGCCTGCAGCATCTGAAGATGTTTTTATTGCCTCTTCTACCATATCGAAGTTTTTAATTACTGCAGCTAAAACGTTTGCTTGACGTTTTCCGCCTAAAAGCTCTAATGCTGATGCACGATTTACATCCGTCATGTCGTCCCAAACTGTAGACATTTCACGTAAAATTTCTGTAGTATTTTTAAACGTATTTCCATCGAGCATAATATTAACTTTGCCGCCAGTTAAAGCCAACAATTTCTTTTGCAATTCGGACACGCTATTGGCCATGCCATCAACGTCTTCTCCTGCATCCTCTAACTCTACTTTTGCTCCTCGAATACGAAGAGCTAATGTCTTCATGGCAGTACCTACAGACTCAGGATTTTGAACTACCGAGTTCGCAGCAGTAATTAAACCAATTGATTCATCAATGGTATTTCCTGCTTCAGACATTGCACTAGCAGAACGCAAGAGTGCTTGTCCAATGCCAGATGAACTGATTGCAAAATTATTTCCAACTTCATTGAATTTATCTACAATGGTCATTGCGTTTCCCGCTTCGATACCAAATCCATGCATTGTAGAAATAATACTATCTGAAGCTTCGCTAATATCAGAAATTTCATCTCCTACGTTAGCATACACAGATGCTGCCTTTGCAAGATCAGACGCTTGTTCAATATTATATCCAAGCCTTGCAAAGTCAGCAGTCGCATTTGTAAAATCTTTAACTGTAGATCCGATCTGCCCAGCCGTCTGCGATGCAGTTGTTAAAAACTTCTTATATGTCGCATCAGTTTCATCAGTTACTTTCTTCAATTCGGTGAGAGCTGTATCAATTTCTTTTACATATGTAATACCTTTTTTAATTTGATTAATTGCTGCATAAATACTACTTCCACCAACTAAAAAGCCTGCAATTTCTTTTGATTTTCTAGATACTATGCCTTTAAACTGCTCCCATGCCGTACCTACTTCTTTAGTGGCAGTCTTATATGCATATAAAGTACCAGTACTAGAGTCTAATGCAACAGTCACTTGATCAATAATGCCTTTGCCTCTATCAATAGTGCCATACATTTCTGTAGCAGTACTATTAAATCCTATTACATTAAGCTTTCCGTTAGATATCTCTGCACCATATGCCTTAAGCGCAGCAGTAGAATTTTGTAATTTTGATGGGTCAACTGTATCATCCATTCCAAGAAGAGTTCCATCATTCTGCGCTTGCTCTAATTTGGAATAAGATGTTGTATAAATCTCTAATGCCTTTCTTGCACTTTCTACTTCAATTTTTGCTTTATTAAAAGCATCTCTATCTGCTTTAGTTACATCTGTGGTTGGATCTGCAATTTTTTGACGCGCAGTTTCGAACTGTTTATATTTTTCAAGGTATGCATTCATTGCATCAGTCAAGCCAGCAGATGCTCCATAATTATCTTCTATAGAAGAATAAATTGCGCTTAAATTGTCTTTCTTCCTTGTTTCCGAATTAAATGCGCCTTTACCATAGTTTAAAGATTGTCTTTTCTCTTTTTGCGCCTGTGAATTGGCAGCATCAACTTCAATCTTTTTGATTCTTGCACTAGCTTCTTCCTGTTCTTTTAATAGCCTATTTCTTTGTTTTGTTGTCAGATTGGTGTTTTCATTAATTTTATTAATATCAATCCCAAGCTGTTTTAATTTTTCTGTTTTTTGTACAATGCTATCTGCAATTAATTGTTTTTTTTCATCTGTCGCTCCAGACACTTCTGCTTTTTTTTGATCTTCTTGCAATTTTGTTAATTCTTTATATGTATTTAAAATTTGAATAAATACATCATTAGATTCTTTCGCTTTTGCGCGAAGATTTGACATCAATGCGCCTAATTGGTCAAATGATTTTAAAGCATCTTTAAAAGAAGAAAGTCTGTCAGACATGCTTCTGGAAGTATCATTAAAACCGTCCATACCAGCTCTAACAGACTGCATTAGACCTTCGACTTTAGTGCCTTCTGCACCAAGGATATCTCCTGTGTCGAATTCTTTAAGTGATTGATATTCTGTTTCTATTTTATCTAAAACTATGGGGAATTTATTTAATGTTTTTTCTGCTGCCGCAAGTGGATCAAGAGATTTTGAAGAAGACATTTCTGCCTTTAATTGTTTCAAAGACTCTTTTGCTGCATTCAGTTCCATTGTAAACGCTTTTAAAGAATCAGCATCTACAATACTATTTGCTGCATTTTCAACACCACTCAAGATTCCAGAATAATTTTCATCATTTGCAAATCCTTTAAATTGAGCTTTTAGTGTTTGTACTTTAGCAAGTGCAACCTTTTTATATCCTTCTGCATCAAATGAACTGCCTTCAGTCTTATCAACCTTGAAAGTCGATGTATACTTCTCAGAAGCTAGCTTTAACTGACCATCAATCATTTTCCATGTTTGCACAAGGATACTATTCATATCATCACTAACAAATTTTAATGTGCCAGTCCCATTCTTATCAATTGAATCCATTATGTCGCTTCTAACAAGCGTCATGCTTTGTTGCTCTATGTCTTCTATAATAGACTGGAATGCTGTTTGCAATTCGCTATTATTAGTGATGTTATTAAATACATTTGCTCTCGCAGTAGGCTTCTTGGAACCAGAAATGGTATCTCTTGCCTTTTCTTCACTCAATCCTAAACCAATAGGGGATATAGAATCTTCTTCTGACATCGCATCCATCAAATTGCCAGCAACACTTTTAGAAGCATGTGATTGCCTCTCCATGGATTCTGCTGTTCTTTCAGATGCGCTCGACAACTCGTCTGCGCTACTTCCGATATAATCATATTCTCTTCTAAGTAGCTGTGCTTCACTTACAAGGCTGGTCATTATAGAATTAATCGCAAACCAATCTTCTTGCTGTAATGGAATGACCGAATTCTTTGGAAGCTTGGCCTCCATTCTCCCTTTTTCAGCAGCATCCAAAATTTCACGAAGCAAATCCGGCTCTGCCCGCATACCATCACGAAATATATATGGGAACACTGTTTGTAATTCCGAATATAGCTGATCTACTCCAAGTCCATTGCCGCCAACACGAATTTTAAATTTAGAAGAACCACCAAATCTCTTTTTTATTTGTTTCCATTGATCTGGAAACTCTGCTTCGTATGTCTGCTCCATATTTTCTGGAATTCTAACTGTTATATTCTTCAAGAAATCATAAACCATCGCATAAGGTTTATCATTTACTTGTTTCCCACGACCTTGTTTTTCCAAATAATCATAAAGCTTTTCAGCCGCTTCTACTTCTTTCTGGTCATTCAAATTAAATCCTGCGTTTGCAAGCTCTGTGAAATATTTTTTAATTTTTTTCCCACGTGCATCTGAAGCGTCTCCGAAAATCATATTGGCACGAGACTTGTCAAACAAATATGAAAGATCTTTATTCGTTAATGAATACTCTTGTTGCTTATTTTGTAAATCGTCTAATGCTTCTGCTTCTTGGCTTGCTGCGGAAGCAGCCTCTCTATGTGCTTCAGCAGCTTCAGTAGCAGCAATAACAGCAGCTTGTTCTGCGTCACTCTGTCTCTGCGTAGACGGAACCGCTTCCGCCGTTTCTGCATTACATCTTTCAATAGCAGATCTAAATGCTTCCATTCCTTCCGTAGCAGACATAGATCCATTAGATATTGATTCTAATATTTGAGCATATTCTGTTGTTAAAGATTTAGAAGAAGTAATAACATATTGATATTCTGCTGACGCAGCAATAAACGTCTTCATTTCTTCTGCTTTTCTCTTGCCCGCCTCTAATGCTGCCTCTTGTTCTGCCTTCCATTCTTGCTCCTTGGCAATTAACTCATTAAGTGCGTCAACCGCACTCATTGTCGGAGAATCACCACTAATAGCCTCTATTAAATAGCCATATCGCCGTCCCATATCTTCTGGCGCATGATTTTTTGCAGCTTTTGCATACTCATCTTGGAATCTTTTTATATCATCAGAAGAGTTGACTATTTTTTGCTGTCTTTCAAGCTCTGCATTTTCTGCGCTTATTGCTTCTGATTGTGATTTAGAAGAATCTGCAACTTCTTGCATTTTTTTTGAATTTAATGCAATAACTTCACCAATATTGCCATCTAAAATCTGCTGTTTTTGTAATTCATCAGTAATTTCCTTACAAATAATACTTTCTTCTTTTAGATCATAAATAACCGTTCCATATGTTGTATCTGCATGCCTTGTTCCAAGGGTATTTATGCCCTCATACCCCAATTTCTTCATAAACATTGTTGGAGCAGAATCTAAGTCGTACATTTGAGGATATCGACCTTTATTCTGAGATACATAAGTTGCTATTTCTTCGACTACTCTTTTAAATTCATCGTATGTAGTTATAATTGTATTGTCAGGGAATAATTTATTAAAATCTGAATATAATGCGTTAATTCTCTTGCTACCTTTAGATCTATAAATTTTATCCGTCAACTGTTGTAAGAATAAGTGTAATGATGACGCTACTTTGTCATTCGTAGCATTATATAAGTTATATGATGAAGTATCAATGATAGACATTGGCCTCTTTCCATATTGTCCAGTAGATATCTCTTTTACATGAGATAAATCAACGCCATATGTTCCCGTGCCGTAAAATCCAGTACTACGGCCAGGATATAAGCTGCCTAAAGATTCTGCTTTACGACCATTATCTCTAAATTTTCCTGCATGATACATATACTTAGACTGCGCATTTGTAACTTTTTCTTGTGCAGTAGCAAGATCTTCTGTAGCTTTCACTTGTTCTTTTATTATATTTGTTTGGTTTTTTTGAGCATTTAAACGCTTTTCAGCATCACTAGAAGCATCTTTTACCGTATCTTCCACTTTTTTTTCAGAAGTTATAAGCTTCTCATTCTCGGTCGTAATTTCTTTTGTTATATTTAATATTTTAGAAAGAGCATCTGCCGCTTCTTCAATATTTGCACCCTCATGTATAGACTCGAAAACTTTTCCAAGTGCAAGAGAAGTATTACTACCATCTTCTTTATAACCAACAGATTCTCTAATTTTACGTATATTATCAACCGTCTGTACATTCTGTTTGTGCGTCTCATTAATTATATTTCTATATTCTTCCTCAGTTTCTCTTAATACTCCAACAATATCGTTGTCTTCTGCAAATTGTTTAACTTTTTTAGATAATTTGTCTACTTCTCCACCACAACGAATATATAAAGCAATTAATACTTTTAAATATTCTTCAGAACGCGCTAAATCAGTATAAGAACTAACATCATATATTTGACCGTTACTGACATAACTTCCACCATTATCATATGCCTTTCGTTCATTTTGATAGTGCTTATACCTCGCTTGAATTTCTCTTTTTGCCATATCTCTCTGTTGTATACGAGAGCCTTCTATTTCTAAATTAGCTTTTACAGTCTCTATATATTCATAAAGCTGTGGAAGTTTAGGTTCCTTAATACTGCCGATTAACCTTTTATATTCAGTTAATAAATTAACCAAGTCTTGGAATGATTGGATTTGTTTTATATTATTACTTTGAATTATTTCTGCAGTCTTTCTTGACTGTTGTGCTGCGTCCGCTAATGAAGTTTCTACTTTCTCAACTTCATCAACATGGGGGAGGTTCTTAGTCCCCGTAGCTCTTCCTCTTGCAACGAAAGCACTCCCAAAACCAAAATCAATACTTCTAAGTTTATCCGCCGTTTTTCCAAATTGCTTTAATACAGCATCAAGTCCTTTTACTTCTCCAATATCAGTAAAAGTAGCTTTGATATCTTTTAATTCATCTTTTAATGCATTAAATGAATTTAAATCAGAGCGTTTTATTTGAGTAATAGTGGCAAACAAACTAGCTATATCGCCCTTCTTTTTTCCACTCCTCTTTATCTCATCAAGAACTTTCTGATATTTTTGAGTAATAATATCTCCTGCCGCCTCAATACTTGTAGCTGCATTTTTAGCTCCTGCCAAAGCACCATCTCCAACAGAAGACATCATATCTTCTCCGATACTATACATTTTATCTGACTGATTCTCTAATTTATCCCTTGCGTTTTCTGCAGTTTTTGCAATCATGTCAGCGATTTTACTAAGATCTAATTCTTTTCCATTCATTAAAACCCCTCCCTTCAGATGTATTTGCTAATAAGATCCCAAAGAACGTCATATGTGTCTTCTAACACATTAGCAACAAAATCATCAAATATAGAATCAATTGTAGACGCAGAACTTGACCAAATAGACCTATATATTGAAAAGTTATTTGGATAAGAAGTCCTCCATTCCATAGGCCATTTTTGGCGTGTTCCCGTTCTTACCTTTGAACCTCTTATCCCGTTCATTACATTATTTAATACAGTTGCTCTTATATCATCAGATGTGCCGTATTCAAGCAGGTTTCCTTCATCAAAATTTATTTCTAACATGGAGCCTGTCAGTTCAATCGCGTTGGCTTGATAAAGGTTAAATCCTGCAGAATTCCCATGTCTGGTATATACAGTTGGAGTATATTTTGCATAATAATCTTGAATACAACTATCATAGATATCAGAAGCGATATTTTCTAATAATTTTGCATAGTCATTTATACCACTATTAACAACTCGTTGGATGTCATTTTTGTCATGCCTTGTTACCAACGCCATAAAAATTTGTTCTGCTGCCATATGGCCTCAACTCCTATAAAATAGTTATTTTAATTTATCAAGTGTACTTAAAAGCTCATTAATATCAGCGCCTTCAGGAAGAATACTATTAATATCAAAATCATCAATCTTTCCAGCAAGTGAATCTGATAGAGTAGTCAAACTTGTATTAATACCATTTGCTATTTGTGCAAATGAAGCTTCAATCGAATTCTGATATTTTAATCTTTGCTCCTCAAAAGATAGAATCTCTTCTGCACGAGAACAGTCTCTTGCACAAGTTACTTTTAACACATCAAACACACCAACGCTGCACAGCTTATCATACTCACCAACTAGTGCATCAAAATCTTCACTAATTTCAACACCTGTATATCTGTCTCTTATACACATCTCCGAGCCCACGAGACTACGCTGCATCTCG
>ENA-OZVZ01000064-OZVZ01000064.1-human-gut-metagenome-genome-assembly--contig:-NODE-64-length-21430-cov-9.633357_pt1 | contig 21430 bp, 40 predicted proteins | sample MGYA00243450_ERZ654055 | MGnify/ENA primary metagenome ERZ654055 (study PRJEB26926, sample SAMN06164907) | human gut metagenome | biome: ENVO:00009003; feature: ENVO:2100002; material: ENVO:00002003... | reverse complement strand
CGAGATGCAGCGTAGTCTCGTGGGCTCGGAGATGTGTATAAGAGACAGATATTCTGTATCAGTCAAATATTTATTTCCACATGCGGGAACAGGATTTGTCTTATGCCACGTAAGCAAATTCCAGTTACATTTCTTTCCTTTTACAAAGTAATCAAGAAGAGGAATAATCTGTTTCTGGCTGCAAAAGAAATAAATATTAATTTTTTTCATTATCCTGCATAGCTCATCAAGCACCTGAGTAGAAAAACCGTCTTTCATATTATTCAATTCTTTTACATACTGCTTGTCTGCTTGCTTGTAAATTCCTGCCCCACTTGTTTCAATTACATATGGAGGGTCTGTAACAACAAGATCCACACAATTGTCTGGAAGTTGTCTCATTCCCTCTAAGCAATCCATGTTGTAAATTTTATTAAGTTCCATATTCTAGTCCCCTTTGATGTCATTAATTTTGTATTGTTTAATGTTCTTTAAATTTAACCGCTTCAATTCTCTTGTCCCAACATTTGCGGCAGCTACTGCACGTAATTGTCTTATCATTTTGATTCGGACAACTAGTAATGTCTTTTGGGAATTCAGGATTCAGAGTTTTGTCTTTAAAATCCACATATGCAACAGGAAGACCAAACGGATTCTCTACCTTCCATCCAATATGCCATGCAGAGAAAATAATATTGAGATTGTCTGGCAGATCTCCGTTCTCAGTAAGCCACTTGTTCACAATGCTATATTTTTTCGTGAACGACATGAACTTAATATCAGGAAATTGCCTTGCAAGTTCGACCATTCCACAGAAGAAATCATAATCGGGTACATCCCCAGCATCAAAGAATCTAAATAGTGGGAGCGGATTATGCTTCACCTTAAACGCAACCTGTTCCCAAAAATCCTGTGGATCTGTGTTGTATAGTCTGAGATTTCTTGTATATGCTGCCAAAACAGAACTCATTTGCTGCGTTCCTTTCATACAATAGCATCCGCCATGCTTGCAAGGTGCGTCCTCCCGACACGTACAAGTCGGGAAAGCCAAGTCGTTGCAGCACCCACCAGTCTTTCTATTTGACGTACTCAGATGCACTTCATTTGACTTGTTGGCAAGATAATCAACATACTCTTCTTTAGTCAAGAATTTCTTTTCTTTTTTCATAATATTTCTTCCTTTCTATTATATAATAATTTTATATTCTGTCAATAAAAGAGGCATAGATTTCTCTACGCATCATAAACATTTGCAATACGCATTTCTGTTACATCATCTCCACTAGGGAAATGAGTAATAATCTTTGCATACATTTTATCTTCAGTTACATAACTATCACTATCCCAACCATTTTCTTCCTTATCAATACGGAGTTCCTCTTCCAATGATTTCATCATATAATCAATTGCCTCTTCTTGCGTATCGAAAAGATAAACAGCAGAATCAGTATCAAATGAATAGGTAAATACAACCGCACAAGATTTCATTACTATTCTCCTTCCAAAATCCAATCATGTCCAAGCCATTTAAGCTCATTATTAGTAAATCCAATAGCGTCCAAATCTCTACGCACAATTTCAAGCTCCACATTTCCATTGTCAGCGCAATAATTAATTGTATGATTTAAGAGCTCAAGTGCTCTTTTATATGAAATATATCCTGGATTATTTATCTTATTTGACGGAATTTCATTTCCATCCTCATCTTCATCGCCTTCAACCCACCAAGACTCCCACATATTATAAGTTTCACTTAGACGTTCCATCATAAACTCTTCACAGCAAGAGTCTTCAACATATGCTCTATAATTAGGGTCTTCAATTTCTTCTGTGCTATGCCATTCGAAGTAGTATTCATCAAGCATATCAATGATTTCTTTTTCAAGCGGCTTATATGCGTCATCCCATTCAATACATAGTTCTCTTTCAAAGCAATTAACCCAATATCTAGTTATCATTTAATCTCCCTCCCTAAAACTTCAAAGTAAGTTCTGCAATTCTACCGAGCATTTCCGTAAAATCTTTTACAACATTACTAAGAAGAAACAGCTCTGCCCAATCGTTTTCGGATTTCTCTACAAGATACCAACCATCTCCTGCATATTCCTCAATTCCATATATGTCTGTATGGTGATATTTTAGAAATTCCATTAGCATATTAAATTCATTCTCTGAATTTACCTTATATGCTGTGAAACTATAAATTCCCTCGTCACAATAAGGAATGTCAAGATCAAAATATATTAGATTAATGTCTGCATATATGTCTGCTTCATGTTTTGCGCATTCGTTTTTATCTACAAATTCCTTTCCATCAAGTGCTTGATAGATAACAGTTTCCTTTATAAGAGTTTTCATTTAATTTTCCTCCTTTACCACAAACCATTTCTTATAATGTCATACGCCATTGCAGAGAGTGAATCCATTGCAACATAAACTCTTGTCTGCGTTCCATCTCTGAAAGTGATTGTAACAATATCTGTTGTTTCATCAAGTTCCATTTTTTCAACACCATGTGACTCGTAGTGTTCCCTTGCTCCATCAGAAGCAAATAGCTCCCCAAACTTTTTTACAAACTCTTCTCGGTAAGTCATTTTATATCACATCCTCATCATATTGTCCATTACCAAACCATTCACCTTTCATTTATTTATCATCATCTTAAAATTACATTTTTAATTTACTGCCGTACTGCTGTAATATTAATATCGCTTTTATTTGCTTTATACTTTCTACTTGCCTTTGTTTTTGCTTTGTCCCATGCTTCATCAAGTCCATTTGCCTTTACTTTAATATCTTCTCTAAACATGGGCTCATAACAGTTACAAGTCAGAATAAATTCTTTCATAATTAAATCCTCCGCTTAATCGTCTCCATCACTATCATCCATCTGATTCCCGTTATACCACTTTCTCAAATAGCTAATATCAGTACAATCAACCTCCCAAGTGCCGTCCATAAATGTTCCATCATCAGGAATTGGGATAATACCTGCATCATCTTTTGCGATTTCAATTGCCTCACCAAGAGTCTTCGCGTCCACATTTACCGTTCCCATCATTGTCCAGCACACAGGGATCTTCCAAGTTTTCATATTCAAATCCTCCACTTGACCTTTACAGATAGTCTGCCACTCTAAATGGCACTTGAATATCCTTTACATAATTCCCATCCGCATTGAATAGCATATATCTTGTACCACCAAACATCATATCTTCAATGCAAACAATTTTCCCGTTCTTGTTCTTGTATACTGTTTTCTCTTTAATTCTCTTTGCCATAAGACTACCCCATAAAATTATCCATTTAATCTTCGTCAAAATCACAATTCTCTTCGTCAAGTTCATCACTATCAGAAATATATTCCATTTCACCAAGAGGAATTTCATTGATATGTTCCTTTGCATATTTAATGGCTTCTTCCAAAGCCATTCCGTCTGGCACTTCAATACTACTGTTATAAACCGCCATACAAGTTACTGTTACATTCAGCTTTTTCATTTTAATTACCTCCACTTAAAATCACTCTTTTATTTTGTCAAAAATCTTTTGAATTTCATCAAAAGTCAACATATCTCGATAGTCATATTCTTCATTGACCACTTCCCAGAATCTTTTAATAAAATCTTCCATATATTTTTACCTAATAAAATCGTTATTTTATTACCAATAAGTTTTACAAAATCCTTGTTTTGGGTCTCCGTAACTTCTCATATCACATTCTTCATAAGTTCCTTTATATGAAGCAGATACAAGTTTCAATGGATATTTCAGTTTATCAATCTGATCATCATAACAACCAATATCAATCCCCTTAGAACGATTACTCTGCAAACAAGTCTTTCCACGCTCAAGAATATCTTTCATAGTAGACGGATATTCTTCACCATCATAAATCATTCCATCACACTTGTTCCAATATGCAAGAATACCATATAAATCAGCATTTTCTTTTGTATCATCGTATTCAAATACATACCCATAATCATAATAAGTATCTTTAATAAATCCTCCACCAAACTCTTGTGGAATCAAAATCTTATAATTATCTCCATCTGTTAAATTACTTCTCTTTGTAGTTTTGTCTGCTCTCATCCAAGAAAAACTTCCCATAATTAAATCCTCCATATAACCTATAAAATTATCCTTTTATAATCTTAACAATATAAAGCTCATTTTCGATTTCAACTTCAATATCGTCAAGTTCATATTCGCAATCAAGAATAACATCTCTTGTTTTGTCTGCATTTGTCCATACTATATCATCCCAATAGTTATGTTGTCCCGAGCACAAATCAAAATTAAGAGAAGCTCCGTTGTCAAATTCAACATAAAAAATTCCCTCACATACATCTGTATTTGCACCCTGTTCAATTAGTTCGCTATCTGTCATTTCTTCTAAAGATTCGATTGCAAGAAGTCTATTGATTCTATCAAATTTATCTTTGTCAATATAAACTATTGCTTCGTGTTTAATCATTTTAATAACCTCCACTAACTTATATTCTCATACACCCAACCAAATCCCTTGCTATGATAATGGTCTACCCAATAAAACCAATCATCCTGTGTAAATTCTCCAACAGGGAATCCGCGCCAAGGCTGGTCGAGTATAAGTTCTCCATCTTCGTTCTCGACGAATGTTAATCTCCTTTATAGAAGGGGCTTTGTGCAAGCCCCTTATTCGATAATTTTGTGCTGTATTACCAGCTACTTCTATAGAACACCATCTGCGTTTCAAAGTCAGTGGTGGCAAGAACATTTTCAAGAATCTTAATGGTGTCAACAATGTCGTTTACATAATATTCATCGTAATCACACCCTCCGAAAAAGAATCCATCACAACAAGGAAGCAACTCCTCTGAAACACTTGAGTCAATTACGACTTTTCCATCTTCATAAATCGGCTCCCAACCATTAGGAGTTCCCTTATATCCATTGTGTACCTTCCCATACGTCATTGTACAAGAATCAAGCACTGTTTTACAGACACCGAGAAGGCTTTCAAGAATATCCTTTGTACACTCATGATGATAATCACAATCATCGTCTCCGTCTTGCACGTTGGTTACGAACCAATTATGAATCTGATTTGATTTCCTCCAATAGCCAACCTGTTCCATGATGCCATGATATCCATACTTGTGCTCGTTGTCCCAAGCATAATAACGTTCATTGTAAAACTGCTTGTAATAATCAATTATTTCCTTACTAGGCAGCTCGCTGTCGTCAACGCCACACCATTCTTTAAGAGTGTTGCAATCTGCATACTTACTACCCTCTGCTTTTTCTCTCTGCCAATTGAGATACTGTTCAATTGCATACACCTCGTGTGCAGTAGTGTTCTTGTAACGAGGCATTCTGTTAAGATACATGTCAAGTCCCATAATAAAATCCTCCTTCAATTACTTACAAACTTTTTCAATGTATGCGTAAAATTCTCTTTCAAACTCATCAAACTTCTTAATGAAGGTCTCCATGTGATACAACCTAGGTTCTACAATTGCCATTGTTTTTCTGTTCAATCCAGACGTATACTCTCCGTTAGTTCTAAAATCTACATCTCCACAGGCACCTCCTGCATCAATTCCAAGCATCGTAATCGGATTCCCATATAAAAATCCTACAAGATGTGACCAACTGTTTGTGTAGAACATACCAGTATCATATCCCTCATGTCCTCCCCATCCTCTTTTGTCGAAGTTAATTCCGTTGTCCTTTGCATAATTTGCAAGTTTAATTAAATCGTCAATTCTTGGCTTGAGTTCTTTAATTTTTGCAAGCGCAATATCAAATCTGTTCTTTGTTTCGATTTCCTTTTGCCTTGCCTTGTCTTTATCATTACCTACCTTTTTGTCGATCATGCTCATCATTTCATTAACGTTCATTTTAAATCATCCTTTAATTTTCTTCAGAACAAATATCCATGATTGTATCAACCAAATTCTGCAAAGAATCCACTCCATACCCATGTAGAAGAATCATTAACTCTCCAGTTTCATGATTTCTCAGTTCACAACAATGTGTCCATCCATCTTCCTCAAGATAATCGAAAGAAATGTCAAGTTCGTTTCCGTTAATAGAATTAATGTCATAAGTCACAATCCTTGTGTCAAAAGATTTCGGTCTTCTTCCTTTCCCATTCCAATTAGTAGGATTCATTTTCTTCAAAAAATCATTTGCAATTTTTTCTGCCTTTTCTCTGTTGAACATAATAAAATCCTCCTTTAATTTTATATTATCTTAAATACATCCACCGCAACATCCCCACTTAACATTATCATTAAACACTTGATCAATTTCTGCTGCATATTTTCGGAACTGTTCTGGAATTCTCTCTACATCAATTTGCCATTCACCTTGCCATGCTCCCTCATAATTTGGCATTAAACCTCCACCGCTGCTCCAAAACGGATTGTATGTCGGTTCATCTTTAGAGTTGAAACCATAACCAAATGTAATTTCCTTTCCATCAATCTCAAGTGTAAGCACACCGCTACACAGGTGGGGATAGCTCCCAGTATAAGAAACAAAGTTTACATGTTTATTTTCATTGTTGTTTCGATTAATCAACATTTTATTCTCCTTTCAGCATCTGTTCAATCAGTGCTATTGCCTTATCATCTTCCAGATAGAAACCGTCACTTCCAATCTGTGCCTGAAGATTACATACTAACTGCATAAATCTCCAATCGGGAACCATGTGCCAGTATACCTTAAATGTCTCACAGAACTTGTCAATTCTCTTTGGGTCTCTCATTTTTGTTATTTCCTTTCTTGTAAGGGATGGAGCATTAAGCTCCAACCCCAACCTTTGCGTTAATCAGCTTGACGAACTCGTCCATCCATGCATGACCATCCATAATCTTTCCCCACCGGTTTTCTTCATAGTTTGCAGTGTTTCTGTTCGGAGCGCTGTGCCCGATCATATCACTCATCGCATTCACAGCGCCCCATGCAGTTCCTTTAAACTTGGCAATGTCAGGCATAAAGTAGCAGACAGAATAGTTGTCCTTTACTTTCTGAATGTTTGCTTTCTTACGATCAGAATCATTTTCCGTTACAGGGAACATCTGATCGAGGATTTCATTGATTTGTTCAAAATCAAGTTTAATATTCGCAAGTCTATCTGCCTCTTTGTCAAGTGCATCCATATAAAGATTTGCCATGCCCAAACAATGCCTCGCTTCTTCAAGCTTCTCGTCAAGATTCCCAATATGCTTTGTGCTCCAAGAACGCTGAGCAGTATTGAGTGCAAGTGAGAGAGTATTATTGCAAACGACTCGAATTGGAGTCATGCCAATCTTGATCGCTCCAGTTCCGTCATGAGAATTAGAGAACACCATATAAGGCTCCACATCGTCATCAAGCACTTTCTTAGTCGGCATCTTTGCAAGCAGCCAAACTCTTTTGCCTCCGTTGAGAGAACCTGCGGTTTCATAGCGAACAATTCCATCTTCCGTTTCACCAACAATTGCATCAGTGAAGGAAAATGCGTCTGCATTCTGTACAATTTTATATCTATTCGTTACAATGCCAAGCACAGTTTTATCATCACTTCTGATGTTTGCTTTGTAGTTCTTGATTTCCGTTCCATCATCCATAAAGACAGGAGTCTGTTCAACAGTCCAATCAAGTCCTGCCAGTTTGAGCGCTTCTGCACTGTTGGGAGCATCCGCAAGGATTTTGCATCTATCCTGCGTCTCCATATAATGCCAAGGTTTCTCGCGTACACTAAACATGCTATCGTTCATTTCAATGCAATGAGCCATAATTCTTATCTCCTTTAACAAAATACATATTGATTCTTGCTTTTCTTTCTTTTCTTTTTTTCTTTTTTGCCGCACGCTGTTTCCAAACAGGATGGTCTGGGTACATTTCAAAACAATTACATTGTTTTTGCAAGCATCTTTTTCGTTCTACTTGATTCCATGTCGCTCCCTTATCATGGAAATGGCAGTAACCACACACATTATCGCTTTCTGTTCCATACAAGCATTCCATTATTTACCCCCTTTCTAAACAACAATTTTGTGTTGTATTTTTAATAATCGCATCGTGTTGTATAATCAGGATTATTAAGCATTTGCTTTGCCATTTCTACGCCAACATCTGTAATGTCTCTATATTCATATCCTTTGCTGGTTATTACAGTTACACTACCAACAACATAACGTAGTTTTTCATTACCAGATTCAAAAATTAATACTGCGTCATCTTCTTCTACTTGCATTGACAATCCATCAATAAAGTTATCGTATGCATTATCCCATGCTTCATCATTATCTACATAATCTTCTTTACTATTAAAATAGCCACTAATTGCTCCATATCCACCAAATCCATATAATTTATTTCCGTTTTTATCAGTCATATGGAACAATTCCAAGTCTTCTGCATAAACATGAGTCATGAATTCCTCAAACTTTTTATCATCCTTTACCTTAAAATAATTTGTCCTAAATGTACAAATGTAATTTGCCATAATAAAATCCTCTTTTCTATAATATTGCGTCGAATCTCTTGTCAATAGCATTAAGTCTCTCATCTATTGCATCGAATTTCTTATTCACTTCTGTAAATTTTTGATTCATGCTATCTTCTAATGCATTCATTCCACGCATTATTGCGTCTACTACTCCTTGTAGTTCTTTGTTTTCCATTCATACCAACTCACTTTTCTTTATTCTTATTATATCACCCCTGTCTTAAAATTCAACAAGTAATAATTAACGAATTTTCTTATCCAATTCGTACAAGTCCACCAAATCTGCCTTGCACAGCAATGCTGCCAAACTCACTGAAGTAATCAACTGTTGTGTTCCATACATAAGCGAACACATATCCATCTTTGATATCTTCATTTTCCATTTCCCACTCCTCATCATAATCAGACACATACAAGAAATTGTACATATCCATTTCAATTGTAGGAGTATGAATTACATGATACACAAGTGCATTATGTTCCTTTTCAAACTCCTGCACTTTTGCTGTGAGTTCTTTGTTGCTACTAAATTCGTACAAGCCTCCTGTCGGTTCAGTAAGCTGCACTTCATCTCTATTCTTAAATGCCTTAATGCATGGAGCAAAGAGTCCAAGTGCTTCCATGCGTTTTATAGCTTCTTCTTTTTTAATTTCTCTTGATATGTTCATATTTATTTCCTCCTTTTAATATCGTACTCATGCGTCAGCCAATTTTTAATCGTTTCAGTCATTTATTTTCCATCCTTAAAATAAGATTGAGACTGACATACCTTTTCGCATTCCTTACTCAGATTCTTATAGTAAACTTTTCTTGCCTGTTTAAGAATTGCTTGTACTTCCGTCTCTGATCTATCGGCTGAATACCTGATATATCTGTGTTTGATCCAAAGCGTTTTAAGCTTATACGCTTGAAGCACTACTTCGTCATTAATTAATACTTCGGTTATACAGACATTGAAATCTGAATACAATTCTCTTTTCGAAACTGTAAAGTCAATGCCCTTAAAAGTGAATGTTAACGGTTGACGAAACTGATATAAATTTTCAATTATATTTCTTTGCGGGATTTCCTCAGAAAGCCAAACCATAAATATGCTAAGAACAACTATTGATATACTCACAATGATAATAAAAAGCATATTTCTCCTTTCATTCTCATGTCGTCCTCGTGATTTTCTTTATCCATATGTGCATTAAATGATGCCACATGCACTTGCAATCATTGCAATAATTGCAAGGAACAAGATGCCTCCGAGCAAGCTACCGATACCAGATTTGGTAGCATCTTTTCCAAAAAGCAGCACACAAACAATAATGATTAGCAGAATAACAATCATTGATTTTACCTCCCTTTTTATTAATAATATTTGTATGCATCTTTGTCAACATTTACGTCAGTGATATCTCCATATGTGATATCAGAATGTGCCATCAAGAATCTACCAATTGCCTCTTCCATTGAATATGCGTCCGTGTCGTACCACTCTGTGTTTCCGTTAGTGTTAACATACTCAATCAGATAATAGCCATAATTGTATTCTGGCTCATCACGAGTAGCGTTTTCAAAATATTTGTCAATGTCAAACAGAGAATCATATCGCACAGGTGCTTCCACATAATCGAATTTGTCATTCTCTGTTGTGCGTTCAAGGATTTTGCATGCCTCCTTAATGCTTCTTTCCATTTCAGAAAGAATGACGTATTCATTTTTTGTATGTGCTGCGTAATAGCCACATGAAAGATTTACTGCTGCACAACCAAGAGCGGGAGCAATCTCACAGATATCAGAATAAGATCCATACGCTGTTTTATAAAATTCCTTTGTAATAAAATCTTCGAACTCATCATTTGCACAGGAATAAAACACTGCATCATTTGCGTTGGCACGATCAAATTCAATGATATAATTGAACTCAAGATTTCTTGCAAGCTCAGAGTCTGCAAACTTGCTTGATCCTACGCAACCAACCTCTTCATCTTCGCAGAACAGGACAGAGCAGTTAAACTTTTCAAGAATCTTGAAAATCATATAGACACCGCATCTATCGTCGCCTCCGATTCCGTTAGGGCTTGAAACTTTATTGTTCTTCTTGCTATACATGAACATATTAGGAAGCTTTTCATGCACAGTATCAAGATGTGCAACCAGCAGCACAGGGAATTTCCCTTGTGCATATACATATCCATCTCTATTAAGAATTGTTCCATGAGTCTTTTGCAGCTTCTGTCTCACATGATTCTTTAGACTTGCTTGAGACATCTTGCAAATTTTTTCAAATTCTTTATTCATAATTTATTTTACCTCCATTAAACTGCTTCGTCAATTTCTGTTTCATTTTCAAGGATTTCTCTCAGGCAATCTTCACAGTACATTTTGCCTTTGTGTTCTCTCAAATTGTTGTTTCTGAAATATTCTCCACACTCTTCACAGCAGCTATAATAATAATCACAGCAATCACTACACACATATTCCCCTTGAGATTCAACATAATTCATACACTCTCTTGGATGATATTCTCCACATTCAGCGCAATACTCATAATATTCGTCTCTGCAATCTTCGCAGACACAAATTTCATAGCCTCGTGAATTGTGAACATATGTCCCTTCGCCAACGTAATACTCCCCACAGTCATCGCAATAGAAGACGCAATCTCTGCAATAAGGTTCTCCATCAATATAAATGGCATCATCTTCATCGACATATTCGCCGCATGCAGCACATTTAACTCCGTGATAGCAGCAAGAGATATTATCTTCGCAATCATGCTCATAACCACATTCAATGCAAATTGGTGTATGTCCAACAGTAATGCAATTATCGTTATCGTTTCCTTTAGGGCGGCTAAGAGTACAATTTTCAAAGTTGTCGTAATCTCTATAATGAGTACCTTCAGACTCAATATATCTGCCTGCTTCGCTAGTTCCCTTACTCACAGTCCAGAAGTTCGGGAAATCAAAAATTTCAGACATGATTTTCTGAACAATTGCTCTGAAAGCGGTGTAGCCGGTGCTGCATCCATCATTGTCTTGCGGATAAAGTCTGCCCTGAATCAGTTTGTCTTCTCCCCAGTGATACATCTGACGGTTAATCTTTGGCTCATTCCAGAAATCGTTTCCATCATAAGATGCATCCACAGTATAAAACACCATAGAAGGAGAATCGAGCATATAACTCATAGTACCAGAAGAATACATTCCTTGATAACTATTAGGCATGCCTCTTTTGTTTTGCTTATCAATTGTATGACAGCTCGCCCAGCTATTGCCAAAGCTCATTGTGAGATAATCAAGAGGATTCACAGAAAGAATAGTATGCCTTGTAATCTTGAGCGGATTGAGCGCGTCAGCATACTTTGCGAATTCCCTATTGTACTCAGGATGCTTGCTAATACCAATGTAAGCAAGAAGCTTATTGATAACACGACTCGTCTTCTGCCCGTCATGTGCATGAATTTCAGGACAAATTCTGTTTAGCTCATCAGCAAGTTCGCTATCAATATACTGAGAAGTATAGGCTGGAATTCTAATCAAGAAATCAAAGATATTTGTTGGGTATTTCTGTCCATTCAGTGAAGTTTCTTTCTTCATGCTTTCGGGCATAAAATTATTTTCTTTTACATATTCGACCACATCACCATCAATCACCCATGACTTGAATCTCTCCAATGCATTACGATCAGTTACACGTTCAAAATCATGGCTAAATACAATCATGAATTTGCCTTCCAGATAGTGCGGATGCTTCTTAAATGCTGCAATCAAGTCTTTCTTGTTGTTTGCCCATGTGTCAATGATTTTGTTCAATGCTCTGTCCGTATACTCATAATCATATTCATCAAGCAAGTGCTTCATCTGGTCAAGAAGAGTTTTTCTCTCTTCCTCAGTAATGATATTGCTCACATCCATTTTGCTTTCTCCTTCCTTTTCTTCCAACAGATCAAAATAGTTTGCATCTACCCAATAGCCTTCGCCGTTTCTGTTTTTAACAAAAATGTTGTCGTCATTATATTTACTAATCTCTACAACACGACCTTTCCAACCGTTTGTTGTGATGCTATAAGGAGCACCACGCTGTGCAATTACTCTATCGCCAACTTTGAATTTCATTTTCTATTTCCTCCTTTATCCGACCAATGCACTGTAGCATCTGTCAAATCTTTCTTTATAGCTGTTAAGCTCTTCCTGAAGCTCTCTGTTCTTGAACTGAAGCATAGCTTTTTCCGTTTCAAGTTCGTCATTTCTCATCATGGCGGCAACATAATCTTCTCTTGACACACTGTGCCGTTTCATTTCAATGATGCTTGCGGAAATGTCGTTTGCCTTATAACTCATTTCAGAAATGTAACAGAATTGCTTTCCATTTCCTGTGTGATTATGTGAAGTGCCACCACAAGTTTTCTGTCTTCCAGCAATCTGATTAAGAAGGGACGCATAACTAATGCCATAACAATTAGCCGCATCACGTGCCGACTTGAACACCTCACCAGTCGTGATGCACATGACCGCTTTTCCTTTGTGGATGTCTTTGTTTTCAGGGATGATGTCATACTTTGCGCGTCTAACAATAACGTTTCTTTCCATGATGTAAATTCCCTTTCTGCCTTATAAGGCTATAATTTTGTGTTGTTTATGTAAAGAAGAAATTACTTCTTTTGCTTTTTCTTTAGATAATACAGTTCATCAGCAACTGCTCTCTGTTCCTTTTCCGTCAAAGAGTTCCATTCTCTTCGAATATCTGCATTGTCACAGTTCTGCACAAAACCTTTGATATGGACATAATTTCTATCTCTCTCAACAAGTTCTGCAAGGACTTCCGCAAGTTCTTCTATCTGCTGTGCAATATCCATGTAAGCACCTCCGCTTAAAATGTGATTTTTATATTGTGTATTCCATTCACCATTTACTCATTTGCCTTACCTCGCTATTACATATTTTTCAAAGGGAAATTTTGCTCTGTCATCACACATGATGGTATAAGCGTTGATGCCTTTCAGATAAGGTTCTCTTTCTTTGACATCATCCCAATGGATGGTTTCCGTTCCGCCAAAAGCAAAAGCAAGTTCTGCCATAGGTTTATATCCATCTTCAAGATAGATATGAACCGCAATTATAGCACCATGTGTCATAGGATTATAGATTTCTCTTTGATTATCAAAGGACAATGCACATCTATTGCAGCAATAAACCTTGCTAGACTTATTGTTGATAACTGGATCGTTGATGTCTATTTCGTATTTTACGGAAAGAGTAGTTCCACAAAAGTGACACCGTTTGCCTTTACGCTTATCAATAGGAATGAGCTGAAACATTTGTTATTCCTCCTTAATTGATTCCCCTCAACATTTCCATTTGCTCCTCCGTAAAGATACGGCGAAGCCCTGCATATTCCTCGCCACAAGCAAGGAAGGTTTCTCTTGCAGATATAGAATCAGTGCTATAACAAAACTCAGAACAGAAGTCACTGAAGCTGTCATAGCTGTATTTCTCTACACAAGCAAGGATGTCATACTCTGTGGGAATTGCGTTTGCCTTGATTGATCTGAGTTCACGCAACACGTTGGTTCTTTCGTGACTCCTGAGCACATCATAGTGTGCCTTGTATTTCTTGCACGCAAGGCTATCAGCAGTCATTTCGCTTACCTCTGTGTTGCGCAGACTGTCCCAGAAGTAGCTTGTGTATTTGCCTTTTGGAGTTTTGATTGTGAACTGATACTTGTTGTGCTGTTTAGTTTCGCCCAACCAGTAAGGGGGAACCTCCTTTCCAATGAAGTTAATTTCCATTGTAGCGTTACAGTCCTCAAGGAACTGTTTCGCTTGGGCTTCATATTCAGTCATTTATAATACCTCCATTTCCCTTAATACCGCTTTTGCGGCAGTAGTGATGTGGTCATCATGACAGTTGTATTTGTCAAACCAGCCACAAACAGTTTCGATTGGGATAGTTGCATGAATGCAGTCCCATGCAAGTCTTGTGCCAAAGTCTTTATAGTTTCCAGTTGCCTTGAGCTTTTCAGCATACTCAGGCAAGTTAGTGATCTTGCTGAAGCTTTCCCTTATAAAAGGGATTTCGTTTTTGAGTTTCATTTATTTCCCTCCTTTGTCCTTTTGGCAAAGCCAATAATGATACCCACGATAGATTCCCATCGTGGGCATGATAAAGGTTTCGCTTACTTAATTATCCATTCGCCAACGTTGTTTCCATTGCTGTCAAAGAGCATACCATGCTCATATCCGCAAGTGATTTTTGCAGGAATTGTTCGCAAGACTTTTTCAATCTCGCTTGCGAGTGCGTACTTGTCCATAAACGCATCTTTGCTTTCGCTTCTGAATGCATCATTGTCAGTGAAGATTTTCACCTGAAACATATGTTATTTACCTCCCTTCTCAAGCTCAACCGCAATATACGTCATTGCAATTGCGTTGGACAGCGAGATGATGATGCCTAGAATTGCAAAGAATGTCGTAATTGCGGCACACCTCCATGCAAGCACCAATGTCAGAAATACGGCGGCACTCAGTGCAGCCATGCAAATGCATATATTTTTCATTTTGCCTTCTCCTTTTCGCTTACTTGTCCAGCCAATTAGCAATCAAGCTATGGCAAATATTGTCCATCTGGATTTCGCTTGTGCAGCGTTTCAGTTTTGCCTTTGTTCGTTCCGTAACAGGAACCCCAAAATCTTCAAGCAGTTTCAGTTTCTCTTTGTAATAGGCTTTCATTATGTGAAACTCCTTTCTCTTGATGTGTGCAAAGCCCATAATAATACCCGCGAGCTCTAGCTCGTGGGCATTGGTTATAGGTTTCGCTTACCGGAACATCCCAATTCTGTACTTTGCCTTGTAAGTCCATCCCATAGAGGTCAGGAGCTTTGACATTTCGCTTGTGGACACACACTGGAACTCTCCCTTGATGGGCAGAGGATTGATAGGACACTTGATGCGACAGATGCACTTTCCATTCTCATATCGAACAAGAAGAATGAGCTGGATCTCTCTTTCCTTTGCATACAGGGCTTCCATGTTCGCGCCCCACGCATACTTGTATTTGTGGACATCAAACCACTTGAGAAGGTTGTCTCGCTTGGTGAATATGATTGCCTGATGATATGCAGGCTTTTCGTTTGCCTTTTCATCTGCCTTGAGCAGAGCCAGAGCATCATCACACATATGACGGTCGCAACCAGCCATAGCATAATACGGGCATCCAGTACAGGATTCGCTTCCAGTGCCGCACAGAGACAGAGCTTTGATAACATTTTCCTTATCCATTGTCATTTCCCTTTCTGAAATAAATAGAATTCCTACAAAAATGTAGGTGATGATGAATGTGACTGCAATCATTGTGAATGCAGTCGCAATTTGCTTTGCCTTATGAATGGCAAAGTCCTTAATAGAGCTTACAAGATTTCCCTTACAGGGATCGATAAAGGTTTTATTCATTTACATCGTCAGAGCTGTAGTCCTTGAAAGCATTCCACAAGATATCACCAAGTTCAGCAGCAACTGCATATGCCTGAGAAATGGTAATTTCCTTTTCCGTTAGCTTGTTAGTCAGGACAGTCGCACATTCTTCACGCATGATTTCGTATGCGTCCTTTTCGTTTTTGGGATAAAAAATGATCCCATCAATACAAGCGTCAATGTGCTCTTTGATAATGTTGAATGCTATTAACTCAGGATCAAATTTAATCATTTTTAATTTCCTTTCTGAATTAAAATTTTGTATTTCGCTTATGGAAAGAATCGCACATGCTCGTCTGGAATGGGACTTTTTCGGAAAAATCCCTTAGAACCGCATATTATTCAATTGATGTTAAAAAATTATTTAGCGCAGCTTATCGGAAAAATTGCGGCTTATTGATGATTGCGCACCCATTTGCCTTGCCAAAATAACTTTTTATTATTTCCCTTATTAACCAATATTGGTCAATGCGTTCTGGAATACTGCCGAGAATCTAATTGTGTTTTCGCTTACTGGATAGATTTCAAAATTGTCTGAAAGCGAAATCATTTCACAAAAAAGATTTATTTCCCTTTCACCACGCATTAGGATATCTGTGTCATCAACACACATGATTTTTGCACCCATCTGCAATGGATCATCTTTGATCTCAATTTGGCCGTCTGGGAAAAGTTCCCTTGCAATACTAACTCCTCGCTCAAACTCTTCCATTCTTAGCGGGTTGATTGCAAATGTCTTTTCCCTTTCAAGATAAACTTGTAGATTCTTAGCAAGCTGCGTAAATTCTTTGTCGTCCAAATGCATCCACTCCTTTTTAATTTCCCTTTTGAAATTTACTTTTAGTTTCCCTTCTGAGATGACAGTAATGCTATAAATACGAAAAACGGGAGTCGTAACAAGTACGGCTCCCTATCGCATAAGAAAACCACCACCACGAAGTTTTCCCACTTATGAGTTATTATAGCACAATTAAATGCACCAGTCAATTAGTAATGATAATGGATGCTATATACATCATACTCTGCATTATATTGAATAGCATCACGCTGTCCGTGCAATTTGTGCCAGAATGTTTCTGCTTCTTCTTTAGTACAGAAATATTCAGTTCCCCAATTTATTCCTCCATCATGACTGCTATTGCCATTAACTGCGACAAACTCAAATGGCTGACGCATATACACACAATGCAGACAATTATCTTCCCAATAATAAGCAGATCCAGCATAATCACATTGGGACATCATGGTATCAAAATCAACATAAGCATTTTCATGTCGGAATTTATACCAAGGATCATCTGGAAGAACAATCCTATTATCAGTGCAAAAACGATGCGGAGCATTAGGGCGAGTTTCTGCATTATAAAAAATTGCCATAAAAATTCCTCCTTATATTAGCTTCCCACGACGCCCCATGCGGGGCGTTTCGGCTGATTGCAATCCAGCTCTCATCAGGTGGGTCATAGCCAGTCAATGCAGTAATGTGTACCTTACAGCGTTCAAGACTGGCTCAAATTGAGATCCAGTGCATAAAGCACCTCCTTGTAAAATTTTCATCACAATACACGCTGGACTAATCCAGCCCTTCCCCAATGCTCATGGGTGGAGCAATCCTCTACCTCTTGTGACTTCCCACGACGGGGCAATGCCCCGTTTCGGCTGATAGTCAGTCAGCCATCGTCAGGTGGGATAGAAAGCTGCTTATTCAGCAGCTTCCTCCTCGTTCTCAGCCTCAGCCTCAGGCGCATCCTCATCATCACCATAGGCGATCTCGAATTCCTTGCGAGTCACAACAGCGTGCAGGATGTCCATCTGCAGGCGCTCCCACGTATTCTTTGCCGCGATAGTGCCCTTCAAGCCGTCCTTGCGGCTGGTGCAGAATGCGATAATGCTTCTTGTGAGTTTGCTGGTCACGACATATGCGTTTTTCCCATTTTCTCCCTCAAGCATGATGAAAGCATCCACCATGTCCTGAAGTGCGGTCTTGAGAGCGCCAACCTTGAAGTCGGTTCCGTCCTCAATGAAAGACTTCCACTGGCTGATAAGCTCCTTGTGCGCATCATTGACGCGCTTCTTCCAGTCAGTGCGAGCAGTGACAGGGACATTGCGCTCTGCCATCCACTCAATGAACTTTGCAGCGTTCAGCAGCTTCGTGCGGTTTTCGTCAAGAACCATAGTCACAATGGACTTCTTAACGCCGTCAACCATTTCCTGATGGGACGTTGCTTTTGCGCTGATTACGTCGTAGGTGTACGCCTTTGCAAGCGCAACCATAGGATCAGCCTCAGCCTTGAAGGTTGCATATGCGTCCAGCAGGGACATCTCGTTGTATTCCGCAACAAGATTCTTGCACTCTACCTCAAGAGTGTTGCGCTTTGCAGCATTGCTCTCAAGGTTGTAGCGGTCGATTTTGTCCCTGAGTTCGGACATGACAACCTGCATGGTTCTTTCCTCAGCCTTGTTCATAGTCTTCTTTGCCATAATATACTCCATTTCTGATGGGTCGCCTTAACTCCCATGTCGGTGAGTGGCATAGTAAGCCCATCAAGCAACACTAATATGCATCAGTGCTCCTTGATGGACTCAGCACAAGGCCAAGTCCACCATTTTATGGGAAAGCCCTTGCCAGATTTCTCCAGCAAGGGCATGGAGTATTTCACAAAGCATTCACGACATTCTATCCATTTTCCAGCTTATACCATCAGCCATGCCATTTCACCAGAAATGAACCGCCAAAGAAGAAGATGCACAAGCTCCTAATTCCCTATAACGAGCATCCAGTATTTGCCATACTTGTGGACAGTTTGCCGCATAGACCACTGCTATGAATTCCATAGCCTACAAGCCGTATTCAGGAACGTGGCCATATCCTGCCTGAGATAGTTTAGAGTGAGTCTCAAGCCCTCCCGCACCTGCTGCGCGGTAACTTCTCGCCTTTTACTATTTTTTCCAGCCCGTAAAAGTGGGTGCTGTACATGGAAGGATTTCCCATGTAGCCGTTCTTTCCGCTTTGCGCGGCGGCGCGGTTTTGCCGTTTGCCGTCTGCCGGTCGTGCTTGCGCTGCCGGTGGCGGCGTGGTCGCGTTCCGCTGTCGCGGTCGCGGCTTCCGCTATCTATACACAAACACACGGAAAACGGAATAATTTTTTTTGAAAAATTTTTGTCGCGTCTGCGGGCATTTTTTCGCGCTGTGCGGGGCTGCGCTGCTGCGTGTATATTGACACATGATAAAGGGAAAACACGAATAGCGCAAAAAAAAAGCCTCCCACAGGGGAGGCTTTATATCGGGGGCTGTTAGATTTTTGAGAGGGTGTCTAGGTATCTGCGATGTTCAGCGCGTTCTGCTTCAGTCCATCCGCGCCATTGCTCAAAGGTAGTTGATAGGCTGTAAACGCCATTTTTCACCATGTGCGGGTAGCGCATCGCGGTGGTTTTTGCGGCTGCGCGTTCTGCTGCGCGCTTGCGCTGTGCTTCGCGGCGCATCTTGTCGCCGTATAGCTTCGCGGCAATCTCTGCGGCGCGTGCGGCTTCTGGGGTCGTGTTGTCGATTTTGGATACTTTGGCAAGCTCGGCGGCGCGCTGCTGCTCGGCTGCGCGACGGTTGTTAGCTTGTGCGCGGCTCATCCAGTGTACAATCGGCGCGCCGGTCGGCACGGCTTCGGCGGCTGCGGCTGTCGCGGCGAAAATGTCAGGGCGCGCGCGCTGCTCGACTGCTGCGGCGCGTCTGCTGCTGCGCTGCATCTGCTCCCATGCGCGGCGCTGCTGATCTGCGCGGTCGGCTGCTGTCGGTGCTTCTGGGGCTGCTGCTGCGGCTTTGAGCGCTGCGCATATCCGCGCGCGATATTTGGCGCGGGTCGCGGTGCTATATGTGCGGCCGGTGTCGCGGCGGCTCATGCGGTCGAAAGCATATGCCCATCTTGCTGCGGCTGCGGCTTTGTCTGCTGCTGCTTTGGCGCGGGCGCGGGCCTGCGCGCGGTGTCCGCTATCGGTCGCGGCTATTGCATCGGCTGCGGATTGCATACTGTCTTTATAGGCGGCTGCGGCTCTGCTGTCGGCGGTCTGGCTGGCGGCGTACATCACAAGCGTGCGTTCTCTGTCTGATAGGCGCGCGCGGTCAAAAAGGGCTGTTAGGCTGTCGCGGTCGTTCTGGTTGGTGATAGCGTTAATGCCTCCATTAGTCGACAGTTCCGGCGCGCTGTCCGGCGCTGCAAAGCTGCTAAAAGTCACATAGGGCGCGATGGTCTTATAGTGGTATACCATGCAAATAGCTTTCCCATCTGCGGTTGTAGCTTTGCGGTCAAGCGCGGCGGGGTCGTGCTTTTCCAGTTGGGCGCGTTCTGCTTTGCGGTCGCGGGCTTCAATGGTTCGATAGCAGGCCGCGCCGGTTTTGGTGCTGGCGGCGGGTATATGCTGCGGGGGCTGCGCGTTCAGGTCGATGGCATAGCGGCGCATAATTTCGGCAGCTTCGTCGCGGTCAAGCCATCTTGTAACTGTGCTGTTTCGGGTCAGCGCGTCAGGGCTTGATAGCTGCGCAAGGGCGGCGGATGCTGCGCGGCATAGCTCCGGCACAACAGCGGTCAAGTCTGCGCCGGTGGTCAGCATATCGCATAGACGCGCGGCGGCAGCTTGTACGAGGACGGCCCGCTCTGATGTGGTCGCGGCTGCGTCGGCGCGGTCGATTGCTTCGGCATCCTCCCGCGCTGCATCGCGCCGGTCGCGTTCTTCCGCTGCTGCTTCGGCTGCTGCTTCCGCGACTGCGGGGCTGGTGCTGATTCTGGCGGCGATTTGGTCAAGCGCTGCGGCGGTGTCGCGTGCGGTTTCGTATTCGGCGCGACGGTCTTTCGCGCGCTGCTGTCGGTCGGTCAGGTCGTGCAGAATTCTAGCATCCTGTCCGGCGGCGCGCTGAAGGTCTGCGAAAAGCTGAAGTCCGGTTTCACGATGGCGCGCACGTATCACAAGCGCGGCGCACAGTTCCGGCAGGTGATAAAGCGCGCGCGGGGTCATATCGTGCAGGGCGGGAAAAATCGTCGGACGTTCTCCGGCTGTCGCGGTCATAGTGTCATAGCTGGGCGCGGTGTGCCTTGCGTGGGCTGCTGCTGTCTTGCGTGCTTCCTTCTGTGCGCGGCTTTCAATGGCGGCGCGGGTGGTGGTTTCGTTCATCTTGTTTTCCTCCTATAAGATGGGATTCGGGCGATGGGTTATAATTCGCCCATCGTTAGTATATCAAATTGCCGTGATAGATACAAGAGGAAAATGCGGCAAAATACATATTTTTCTGTATGTTCGGGGGGCACAAAAAACCAGCGAAACGGTTGATTTTCCTCGGTTCGCAGTAAGGTGATTATAATATACACTGACTTGAAAATGCGGTATTTTTTATTTTGTAAAATCAATGTTTTTGCTCTTAAAATATACAAAATATCTCATAAAATGCATCTACTTATATATATCACTGTCTCTTATACACATCTCCGAGCCCACGAGACTACGCTGCATCTCG
>ENA-OZVZ01000063-OZVZ01000063.1-human-gut-metagenome-genome-assembly--contig:-NODE-63-length-21509-cov-5.319614_pt1 | contig 21509 bp, 19 predicted proteins | sample MGYA00243450_ERZ654055 | MGnify/ENA primary metagenome ERZ654055 (study PRJEB26926, sample SAMN06164907) | human gut metagenome | biome: ENVO:00009003; feature: ENVO:2100002; material: ENVO:00002003... | reverse complement strand
ACGAGATGCAGCGTAGTCTCGTGGGCTCGGAGATGTGTATAAGAGACAGCTGCCAGACTGCCGCCAAGGGCGCCCGCAGTACCGATGTTCTTGTTGTAGCTGCCCACTCCGCCACCGGCCTGGATTATCCATCCGGCTACCGTCGGGATGGTGAAGTATCCCACGATGCCGATAACGAGGAACACGATGTACACCCCGTTGCTCGCCTCTACCGAGAAGTTCGGGTCTGCCTGCATCGCCTCGATGTCATTCTGGAGCATCAGTATCTGTATCTTCGCCAGTATCGTGCTGAACAGGTCGGAGACGGGCAGCCACAGGTAAATCTGTATGTAGCGGCTGAACCATGCCGAAAGCGTGGAGTGGAAGCCGTCCCATACCGAGAAGGCGAAGGCGACGGGTCCCAGTATCGACAGCACCACCAGGAAGAACGTCCTGAGCGTGTCGATGATGAGCGCGGCTGCGGCGAACATCAGTTCCAGCAGTTCCCGGAACCAGTCACGCACCGTCTTCTTGATGTTGTACGCCGCCCGGTCCATGTACATCCCCGTCATCGTCACCAAGTCCGAGGGCGACCAGCCCAGCTCGTCCAACTGGCGGTCAAATTCCTCATCACTGGCGAGGTAGGCGGTCTCCGGGTTGCGCATCATCGCCTCGTATTCCAGCCTGTCTTTCTGTTCCCTGTACTTCTCCATGTCAAAGGTCTGTTCCTCCAGTATCGAGTGCGTCCCCTGTACGATTACTCCCAGAACGGAGTTCATCGTTCCCAGCACGATGGTCGGGAAGAAGAGGATGCACAGTCCGATGGCAAACGGCCGCAGCAGCGGGTACACGTCTATCGCCTCGGCACGGGCGAGCGACTGCCACACGCGCACCGCCACATAGAACAGGGCGCCCAGTCCGGCAAGCCCCTTTGCCACTCCTGCCATGTCCGAGCAGAGCGGCATCATCTCCTCATACAGCGAGAGGAGTATCTGGTGCAGGTTGTCAAACTCTCCCATAGGCTACCAGTATTTTTCGTTGGAGTTCCCGTAGAGTGCCATCACCCGGTCCATGTCGTTCTTCTTTCTCGCCCGCAGGTACGACACCGATATGGTCTTGTTCGTGTAGTAGCGCACGAGGTTGCGGTAGTTCATCAGGCTGTTGTACGCCCGGTCGATGACCGCAAGCCGTTCGGCATCCGAGAGCGACATGCCCGTAACGTTCACCACGTTTTTCAAATCCTGCAACACGTCAGAACTCTCGTCCAGCAGCATGGCGTAGCCGGAGGATATGGCGGCAAGCTCGTCCGCCGTGAAATTCGGGTCAGCCAGCATGTTCTGGAAGTTGCGCACGTAGATTTCGGAGATTTCCGCCACCAGTGCGATGGACTTGCCCACCTTTACACCGCCCTTCACCACGTCATGCACCGATTTGAGCGCATCATAGAACTGCTTGCTCTGCTGGAATATCTTCTGCGTTTCCAGAAAGCCGTTCAGTGTGTTGGCTTTCGTCCCCGCCGTTTCCACCATTTCCTTGGCGGAGTTGATGATGCTCTGGGCGAGGTTGCCGGGGTCTGACACGACCCATTGGGCGTTTGCCCTGCCTGCGAAGCACAGGCATATAGATACGATGACTAACAGTTTTTTCATCTTGTCCCTTTTTTAATGTTTGAAACTCGCTTGTATTCTCCGCCGGGCGAAAGGATTATCCGGTCTCGCTCCTTGTCATAGGTCAGGAGGATGGCGAAGCCTGTCTCAATGAACAGCTTTCCGCCGTGTTCCGTTATCAGATAGGAGGTTTCCAGAACTTTCCCCCGGATATTCGCTTTCCGGGTAACATTGTATGTGCCGCCTTTTCCCGAAAGGGTGAAAGCCGGGCGACCTTTGACGTGTACCCATTCACCCTGCATCCGCTCCAGTTGCTTTTCCGGATCATCCTTGCAGGATGCCAGCAACAGGACACAGGAAAAGAGTGCCAAAAACTTGCTTGTACGTTTCATATTCCTGATTTTAAGTTGTTGATGATTGAGGATTACGCTTGCTTTCCGCCAGCCGCTTGATAGCCAGTTCAAGGTTGCCGCCCAGCTTGTCGGCGAGGGCGAACAGCTCCATCTTCTCGCTTTCTTCGGTCGTGTACGTGTAGTATTCCTCCAATGATACCTCGGTGGCATATACTGCCGATTGTGTGCCGCCCAGCGAGAAGAACACCTCCTTGTACTTCCGTCCGGGATGGTTCGCCATGTTGATGGACAATATTTGCGAACGCTCCTTGTCGGTCAGCCCCAAGAGGTTCTGTATGCTGTCGAACTTGTTGAGGTATTTCCTTTGGTCTAACAGAATCTTGCAGTCCGAATTATTGATGATGCTCTCTTTCACGATGGGCGAGGAAATAATATCCTCCACTTCCTGCGTGACCACTATCGCTTCCCCGAAATACTTTCGGACGGTTTTGTACAAATATTTTATGTAATCCGCCATGTTCGCCGATGCAATCGCTTTCCACGCTTCTTCAATCAGTATCAGTTTCCTTATTCCTTTTAGCTTGCGCATTTTGTTGATAAACGCTTCCATAATGATAATGGTCGTTATCGGAAACAGAATCTTGTGGTCTTTGATATTGTCCAACTCAAAGACAATGAATCGTTTATGCAATAAATCCAGTTCCTTGTCGGAGTTCAACAGGTAGTCATATTCGCCGCCACGATAGTACGGTTCAAGCACGTTCAGGAAGCCGTCGATGTCGAAGTCCTTTTCCCGGACATTCTTCCGTTCCAGTTGTCGGCGGTACTCGTCCTGCACGAACTCGTAGAACGTGTTGAAGCAGGGCGTAACCGATTTGTCCCCCGTGATACGTTCGATGTAGGCACTTACCGCATTGGACAACGCCACTTCTTCCGACCGCTTCGGGGCTTCATCGTCCCGCTTCCACAGGGTGAGTATAAGGGTCTTGATACTCTCTTTCTTCTCGATGTCAAACACCCCGTCCTCGACATAGAACGGGTTGAACGCTATCGGGCTTTCGTTGGTGTACGTGAAATAAATCCCGTCCTCGCCATGCGTGCGGTTATGGATTAGCTGGGACAGCCCCAAGTAGCTGTTTCCCGTATCGACCAGTAGCACATGTGCGCCCTGTTCGTAATATTGGCGCACCATGTGGTTGGTGAAGAAAGACTTCCCCGAACCGCTCGGCCCAAGTATGAACTTGTTGCGGTTGGTCGTGATGCCTTTCTTCATGGGCAGGTCGGATATGTCGATATGCAGCGGGCGACCGCTCACCCTGTCCGCCATTTTGATGCCGAACGGGGAAAGCGAACTCTTGTAGTTGGTTTCCTCCACGAACAGGCAGAGAGCCTGCCCCAAGAACGTGTAGAAACTTTCCTCCGCCGGGAAGTCCGCTTCATTGCCGGGTATGCCCGCCCAAAAGAGCGTGGGCACGTCCACCGTGTTGTGGCGTGGCTTGCACTCCATCAGGGCAAGCTGGCTTCCCACATCGTTGCGTATGCGCTTGATTTCCTCCCGGTCATCGCTCCATGCCATGACGTTGCAGTGGCAACGCACCGAGATAAGCCCCTTGCTGTGCGCTTCGTTCAGGTACTCGTCTATCCATTCCTTGTTTACTTGGTTGGCACGGGAGTAGCGGGAGAGCGACTGCATGTTCCGGGCGGTCTGCTCGAAGTTTTTCAGGTTCTCGGCGTGGTCGTCTATAAATATGTATTGGTTATAGACGTGGTTGCACGAAAGCAGCACGCCCACCGGGGCGGCAAAACTCAGCCTGCAATCGCTCCGGTCGGTGGAAAGCTTTTCAAACCGGAAGTCCGTGCCGAGCTTGCCGGGCAAATCCTCCACGTCCGAAAGGGTGTGCAGGCACAGGATGTCATCGCCGATGCGCATTTCCTCCGGGTACAGCCCGATGTCCTTTAGCGAGGTGGTGTCGGTCTGGGAGAGCGAGAAGTATTTCTCGATGATGCCCGCCCGTCCGTCCTCCCCGGTGATTTCCGGTGCGGTCAGCCGGGCAAGCGTGATGAAACCGCTGTCGTTCATGATACGCTCGAACTGCCCGACCGCTTCAACGAACTTCGTAACCGTTTCCTTGTCCGTAATCTCCTGCGGGACAATCCTGCCCCGGCAGAGCGTGGAGAAGTCGCTTTGTCGGCGGCTTCTTTCTTTGGTCGTCTTGGTCAGGAACAGGTAGCAGTAGTGGTTCAGGAACGGGCGTTCGTTGAAATGCCGCTCAAAACTCCGGGACAGGAAGCTGAGCCCGTCCTTTTCCGTGTCGGGCTGGTAGTTCTCCGTGATGAAGAAGTCCTGCTTGTGTACGATGGAGTAACCGGGCAGCACCTTGATTGCCTTGTACCATGCCGAATGGATGGCTTCGTATTCGGCACGGGTAACGGTGAACAGTTCGGGCAGTTCCACCCGGAAAGCCACCGTGATGTCGGCATCCTTCGAGACGATGCAGCCGTTTTCCACCGCCAAAAGGGGAAACTTCCTTTCCAGCGTGGTAGCCTTTAATGTATTCCTCATTGGTCGGTTTCCTTTCTTCTTTTATAGGTGAATAATCGGGGTATCGCCTTGCGGCTGATAATGAAACGTGGATGCCGTTTGCGGGCGGCTATCTTCATCAGCCCGTATGTGCCGTACCGGGCATTGAGCCGGAAGGTCTGCCACACGAGCAGCAGCGATGCTGACACGATGAAGACGATGCAGACCCACTGGTTCACGCCCGCCATGAACAGGACGATGAACACCACGAACACGGCGAGCAAGCCGCCCGCGAAGATGAAAAGGTACTGGCTTTTCAGCCCCTTGAACTCCACAGGCTTGCCGATACCCCTGTTTACCGGATATTCTGACATACGCTTACGCATTAAAGGAAGAACGACCGGAGGATAGTGGCGGCGACAATCAGGAAGATACAGGCACCGAACCAGTTTGCGGCGGTCTTTGAGGTGTCCGGGTCGCCACTTGAAAACTTGTTATATACCTTTACCCCGCCAATCAAGCCGCAGACCGCACCGATTGCGTACACCAGCTTTGTTCCGGGGTCGAAATACCCGGTTATCATGTTGGTGGCTTCGGTAATGCCCGCCTGTCCGTTACCTTGTGCGTAGGCACTTACCACAGCGGCAAGGAGAGCCGCCGACAGAATGATTTTCTTTTTCGTTTCCATTGCGAATTGAGTTTGAATTATACATTATATTATAGATACTCGTTCATGTCGAACGTCCCGTATTCCTTGCCCGTGTCGGCGGCAGCGGTTGGGACAGCCGCCGGAGCCAGTTCCGCTTCATTGCGTTTCAGCAGTTCCGCCACCCTTGCCAGCCCGCCGTTGATGTTCTCCACCACCGCATCGTAGAGGTTTGTCCCCTCAATCCTCGCCAGCGTCCCGGCGGCTTGCCGCTGTTCCGCTTCGGTGGAGGTGTCGGCGTTTGCCGTGCGCACCGCTTCGCCCAGCTCGTCAAAGCTCACGCCCGTAGCCCGACCCGTGTCGTCGCCCGCCATGTACCCGGCGATTTCCTCGTCCTCGTAGTCCGGTTCGTCATCCCCATAGCCGGGCGTTTCGTCTGTTCCGGCGGCATCCGGCGCAAAAATAGTATCATTTTCAGCCGCTTGCGGGAGGTGTCCGGCTTTGTCCGGCTGTGGGTCGATTTGTCCGCCCTTGTAGCGGCTTTCGCCTATCAGGGTATATCCGGCTGAATCCTCATTTTCAGGAAGCGTTTCATTGCCTGCGCTGTTTTCCGTCTTGTTATCCGCATGTCGGTACCAGCCCCACAGGGCAAGGTAGTACACGACCAGTAAAGTGATGATGCAATAAATTATCGTCATGGCTAAAACGGTTTTTGGAAATTGTTTTCATACAGGGTGTTTATCTCGTCTTGGTACTGCTCGAAGTGGCGCAGCAGGATATTTTCCACATAGCTGCTGACCGTTACCTTGCGCCCGCCTATCACCGTCACGATGCGCATCAGCTTCTCGTGGGTCGTGCGGCTCACGTACAAGGGCTGGCGGTCGGTCAGTTCCACTTTCCGGAAATAGGTTTCCCGGTAGTCGCCCGGATTGTTCCTGCGCTTGCGGGGTGTCGGTTTCTCCGCCTGCGCCGTTTCCGCCAGCGTTTCCTGCGGCACGTCATCCTGTTTCCCTACGTCCTGCTTGCCGGGTACGCCCTGCGAGATGAGTTCCCGCATGAAATCCTCGTCTATCTTCGGCATTGTGCCGTTCTGCTTTGTCATATCATTGTAATTTAATGTGATACATCATTTCCGTTATCAGTTCTTCCAAGTTGCTGCCCCTGACCAGCGGGCGGCTGGCGGGAAAGAGCGTGGAGCGGAACACTGTTTTCTTGTCAGCCGCCAGTTCCTTCTTGTAGCGTTTGGTGTCGGGGATAAAGGTTTTCAGCAGCGGCAGTTCCAGTTCCTTAATGGTTTTGTCGTAGGCGGTATAAAGGTCGGTTTTCTCCCGACCGTCCACCATGTTCCAGAAGAGGTACAGCCCGGCAAGTCGGCAGGCTTCGTTCCTTACCAGCAGCTTGTGGATAGCCGCCGCGAACGACAGGCTGCTTTCCAGCACCACCTTGTCGGCGGAAATCGGGGTGAAGATGTAGTCCATCCCGGCAAGGGAGCTTATCACGCCCTCGCTGTTCACCGTACCGGGCAGGTCGAAGAACACGATGTCGGGCTTGTCGCCCGTTCCGGCTACATATTCATCGGCGGCAGCTATCGCCTTTTCGGGCGGGCTGCACAATACCGGGTAGGCTTTCTTGCCCAGCCGGGTGAACTGTTCATACGCCATGCGCTTGTATTCTTCATCGGAGGACACCGTTTCGGCATCCCGCTTGCGCATCCCGACGATGGAGTGCTGCGGGTAGTCGCAATCCACTACCGCCACATCGTAGCCTTTGAGGTAGTGGAGGTAGCTTGCCGCCAGTACGGTGAAGGTGGTCTTGCCGACCCCGCCCTTCTGGGTGGAGAAGGCGACATAAAGGGGTGTTTTCCCGTTTTCCATATTGCTTCCGTTCATTATGGGTTGATGGATTTGTTTATTGCTTTCAGTCAATCCGGCTATATGGCTTTCTTTGTTTCCACACAGCAATCTTGAAATATTGAAAGATTGTTTTATTCCAATCCTGCTTTCATTCTTTCTTGAAACCTTGCAATCCTGAGGTCTTGAAATCTTGTTTTCTGCCAGTCAATCCTGCTTGGAATATGGCTTTCCATATCGCTTTCAATCTTGAAATCTTCTGCAAATAAAAGGAGAAAAAGCGTCCGTTTTCAGATGCGTCCCGCTTTGTCCCCCGATGTCCCGGTTTGTCCACCAACCGACTATTTTACAGCATTATAAATCACCGTTACTTTGCAACGGAGTAACGGATGCCCAAAGGGGAAAGGCGTGGAATCCGGTCGGCGGACGGCAGGCTTGCCGCCTTGCGCTGACCCCAATCCGTCCCGGACGGATTTTCGATTTTCGCCAGAAAATAGCAAGGTGTGTTTCGTGTGCCGCGAAACCGTTTTCCGTGCCTGAAAACGCCTTGCCCCTTGCGGGGTGAAAACCACTCCGAAGTCGTGATTTTTTAATTCAAAGCAGTATGGAAACAAGAAGAACCAACAAGGGCGGTCGTCCCGCCCTACAAGACCCAGCGAGGCACCGCCATGTGCTGTACCTGAATGACCGGGAGAACGCCCGCTTCCTCGCGCAATGGGAGCAGTCGGGCGTTACGAGCAAGTCCCGTTTCATTGCCGCACGTATCTTCGGCGAGCCGTTCCGGGTGGTGAAAGTGGACAAGTCGGCGGTCGAGTATTGCGCCAAGCTGACCGAATTTTACGCCCAGTTCCGGGCGGTAGCGGTCAATTACAACCAAGTAGTAAAAGCGTTGCATAGTAACTTTTCCGAGAAAAAGGCACTGGCTTTCCTTTATAAACTGGAGAAAGCGACCACCGAACTGGCTATGTTGAACCGTCAGGTTATCGACCTGACCAACGAGTGCAGGGAACTATGGTTGCCAAAATAAACACGGGAAGTTCCATGTTCGGCGCACTGGCATACAATCAGGAAAAGGTGGATAACGGGGAAGCAAAGGTGCTTTTCTCCAACAAAATGTTGTTGAATGAGGACGGGCATTTCTCTATCGGCGGGTGTATGCGCAGCTTCGAGATGCAGATGCCCGTGCAACTTTCCACCCAAAAACCGATACTCCACATTTCCATAAACCCGCACCCGGAAGACGTGCTTTCAGACCAGCAACTGTCTGACATTGCCAAAGAGTATATGCAAAAGCTGGGTTATGGCGGGCAACCTTATTTAGTATATAAGCATACCGACATCGACCGCCACCATATCCACATCGTAGGCTTGCGGGTGGACGAAAACGGCAGACCGCTGAGTGACAGGTTCGAGCATCGGAGAAGCAAACAGATTACCCGTGAACTGGAAAGGAAATACAACCTGCACCCGGCAGAAAAGAAGGAACGGACGGAACGCCCGGAACTTAAAAAGGTGGATTACGAAGCCGGGGACGTGAAACACCAAATTGGCAATACCGTGAAAGCGGCTTGCTATGGCTACCGTTTCCAGTCGTTCGGGGAGTACAGGGCGTTGCTTGCCGCCTATAACGTATGTGCCGAGGAAGTCAAGGGGGAGATAAACGGCAGAGCCTATCAGGGCATTGTCTATTCCGCCATGAACGGCAAGGGCGAGAAGGTGGGCAATCCGGTAAAGGCTTCCCGCATCGGCAGGTCGGTAGGGTATGAAGCGGTACAGCGCAGGATGGAGAAATCTGGTAAAGTGATTAAGGACGGAAAACTGAAAGAGCGTACCCGGAAAATTGTCGCCGCCGCCATGCGGACAGCCCGCACCCGGTTGGAGTTTGAACAGGAACTGAAACGGCAGGGCATTGACGTGGTGTTCCGCCGGAATGACAGCGGGCGCATCTATGGCGTTACGTTCATCGACCACGACAGCCGGGTGGTGCTGAACGGTTCACGCTTGGGCAAGGAGTTTTCGGCGAACGTGTTCAACAATTTGTATTCCGATGAAAGGAAAACAGACATACGGCAGGAACAACAGCCCATGCATCAGGAACAACCGGATTTTGCATCAAAAGAAACTCTTGTTTCGGGCGTGGCTTCTGTAGTGGGTGCTTTCGGAGGATTGCTCGGCGGTGCATCAGGCGGTGATGAGCCACAGGAGACTGCCAGCCAAAAGAGAAAGAAGAAGAAAAAGAAGCGTACAAGGCGCATCGACTAACTGATTAACATAAAAACATACGATTATGCAACAGGAAGATGATTTGAGGGGGCTTGCAAGGGTCATGGACTTTATGCGGGCTGTCAGTATTCTATTCGTGGGAATCAACGTGTATTGGTTCTGTTACTCTACCCTGAAAGGATGGGGAGTAACCTTTGAGGTCGTGGACAAGATTTTGTGGAATTTCCAGCGCACTACCGGGCTGTTCTCGTCCGTTCTTTGGACGAAACTTTTTGCGGTGGTGTTCCTCGCCTTGTCGTGCATCGGGACAAAAGGGGTGAAGAATGAAAAGATAACTTGGGCAAAGATTTATTGCAGCCTTGCGACGGGTGTCGTGCTGTTCTTTTTCAACTGGTGGTTGTTGGAACTGCCGCTGCCCCATACGGCAGACACCGTGTTTTATATCGCCACGCTGTCGGCTGGCTATATCTGCCTGCTCATGGCGGGTACATGGATGTCCCGGCTGTTGAAGAACAACCTGATGGATGATGTCTTTAACACGGAGAACGAGAGTTTCATGCAGGAAACCCGCCTGATTGAAAACGAGTATTCCGTTAATCTGCCGACCCGTTTCTATTACAGGAAGAAGTGGCATAAGGGCTGGATAAACGTGGTGAACCCGTTCCGTGCCAGCCTTGTGCTGGGTACGCCGGGCAGCGGCAAGTCATACGCCGTTGTAAACAGTTACATAAAACAGCAAATCGAGAAGGGCTTTTCGATGTACCTATATGATTATAAGTTTCCCGACCTGTCAGAAATAGCTTATAACCACCTGCTTAACCACTTGAATGGCTACAAATTGAAGCCGAAATTCTACATTATCAATTTTGACGACCCACGCAAGAGCCATCGGTGCAACCCGATAAACGCCGCCTTCATGTCGGATATAGCGGACGCTTACGAAGCCAGCTACACGATTATGCTCAACCTGAACCGCAGTTGGATTACCAAGCAAGGCGACTTTTTTGTGGAATCGCCGATTATCCTTTTGGCGGCTATAATCTGGTATTTGCGTATCTATCAAGGCGGTAAGTATTGTACGTTTCCCCATGCCATAGAACTGTTGAACAAGAAATACGTCGATGTGTTCACGATTTTACGCAGTTATCCCGAACTGGAAAATTATCTTTCCCCGTTCGTGGACGCTTGGGAATCCGATGCGCAGGAGCAGTTGCAGGGGCAGATAGCCAGTGCGAAAATTCCGCTTTCCCGCATGATAAGTCCGGCACTCTATTGGGTGATGACGGGCGATGATTTCTCGCTGGATATAAACAACCCGAAAGAGCCTAAAATACTGGTGGTCGGCAACAATCCAGACCGCCAGAACATCTATTCGGCGGCACTCGGTCTGTACAACAGCCGTATCGTGAAGCTGATAAACAAAAAAGGTCAGCTTAAAAGTTCGGTGATAATAGACGAGTTGCCCACTATCTACTTTCGTGGTCTGGACAACCTGATTGCCACCGCCCGAAGCAACAAGGTGGCGGTACTGCTGGGCTTTCAGGATTACAGCCAGCTTACCCGTGACTATGGGGACAAGGAAAGCAAGGTTATCCAAAACACGGTGGGCAACGTGTTCAGCGGTCAGGTGGTCGGTGAGACGGCAAAGATACTGTCGGAGCGTTTCGGAAAGGTGTTGCAGAAGCGGCAGAGCATGACCATCAACCAGCGGGAGAAGTCCACCTCGATAAGCACCCAGATGGACAGCCTGATACCTGCCAGCAAAATATCCAACCTCACGCAAGGGATGTTCGTGGGGGCTGTGGCGGACAATTTCGACGAGCGGATAGAGCAGAAGATTTTCCATTGTGAAATTGTGGTGGACAATGAGAAGGTGAAGCGGGAAACCGCCCGGTATGTGAAGCTGCCGCAGATTATCGACTTCACCGACAAGGACGGCAACGACCGGATGCAGGAGGAGATACAAGCCAATTACGACCGCATCCGGCAGGAAGTCCGGCAGATTGTCGAGGACGAGATAACCCGGATTAAGAATGACCCGGCACTATGTCATTTGATAAAAGACGAGGAAGAATAGCCCTATATAATATAATGTATAGAGCAAAAGATTGTCGGCTTGATAAAAAGTGCGCCGTTATTTTTCGTACATTTGCATAAACTAAGGATTATATGAGTGAAAACCAAAATATTGAATGGAAAGAAAACTGGCGGGACGAATACTTGAAATGGATATGCGGTTTCGCTAATGCCGCAGGCGGCAAGATATATATCGGCACGGATGACAACGGCAGGGTGGTCGGCGTTGCCGATGTCAAGAAGCTGCTGGAGGACATACCGAACAAGGTGCGTGATGTGCTGGGCATCATGGTCGATGTGAACCTGCTGGAAGAAAACGGGCTGCAATACATCGAGATTGACGTGCCGCCCTATTCAAACCCTATCAACTACAAAGGTCAGTACCATTACCGCAGCGGCAGCACGAAACAGGAGTTGAAAGGTGCGGCTTTGAACCGTTTCATCATGCAGAAAACAGGCAGGCATTGGGACGAGTTCCCCATAGAAAGAGCCAAAGCGGAAGACTTGTCAGAAAGTGCGCTGAACCGTTTCCGCAAGGAAGCGGCAAGGAGCGGACGTGTGGACGAAGGGGTGTTGAATGACACGACCGGGCATCTGTTGCAGGACTTGCGCCTGATTGACGATGCCGGGCATTTGAACCGTGCTGCCGTGCTGTTGTTCCATCCCGACCCCGAAAGATATGTGTTCGGCGCATATATCAAGATAGGCTTTTTCCGGGACGATAAAGGCAATCTGGAATTTCAGGACGAGATTCACGGTGCTTTGATGGAACAGGTGGACAAGGCTATGGACTTGATAAAGACCAAGTATTTAATCTACCGGATTTCATACGAGGGCATTTCCCGGCGGGAAACGCCGCAGTTCCCGGTGGAAGCCATCCGGGAATCACTGATGAACGCCATTGCCCACAAGGATTACGCCAGCGGTGTACCCATCCAAATCAGCGTATTTCCCGACCACATTACTTTCTGGAACTCCGGGCAGTTGCCGGAGGACTGGACTACCGACAGGCTTTTTGAAAGCCATCCTTCCGCACCCTATAACCCGATAATCGCCAACGCCTTTTTCAGAAGCGGGGATATTGAAAGCTGGGGACGTGGCTACAAGCGTATCTTGGAAGCGGTCTGCGCATATAAATTACTGCCGCCCAAACTGGAAATGATAAGCGGTCTGATGATTACCTATTATACCGATGTGCGTTCGCAGTTATTGGCGCAACGTGTGGATGAAAGGTATATACCCGTCATTGAATATGCCAGCAAGAACGGGCGTGTTACAAACTCGGACGTACAGCATATTTTAGGAGTAAGCAAACCGACAGCATCCCGCATACTCCAACAGATGAATGGCTGGCTGGAAATGCAGGGAAAAGTGGGCAAAGGGACTTATTATGTACCCAAATGGCTCACTAACGTATCACAAGTATAATGCAGTTTATCATAAACAACTGATTATAAGTTATTATTGCAATAATTAAATGGCTCACAAATGGCTCATCTAAAGAGAGTGATTAACTTCACTCTCTTTTTTTATGCCTGCTCTTAATGTTGCAACCATTGGTTGCAGTCTTTCTTCACCCGGACAAATCAACCCACCACAAGACAAAGCGGGACACCCCTTGCCATCCGTCAAAATATAGCATATTTAGTCGCTACCTTTGGACGGGACTATTCCCGTAACCGTTTAATTTCAATGATTTATGAGCGAAAACAGAATGACCCCGCCCGCAGAGGGGCAGGAAAAGGACGTGCTGTTGGCCTTGGACAAACAGCAGGGGAAAGTGAGTGCCGTTAAAGGATTCGACAAGGAGGGCAACTTGCAGACCGTGCCGCCGATACAGGGCGGCGAGTTCATGCAGGTGGACAGGAACGGCGACATCATCAGCAACCTTGTCGCCAATTTCTACCGCAAGTTTCAGGACACCGAAGGGCTGGCATTGTTCCGCTGCAAGGCATCGGAGGTGGAACAAAACGCAAAGACTATCGAGGACAACCACCGCCACCCCACGCCGGAGGGCGACAAACAGGTGGAAGCACTCCGTGTACCGAAACCGGACAACCCGGAATCCAAGCAGGGCTACCGCTTCGACCCGGCGAAGATTGATTGGGAGAGCCTGAAAAAAGTAGGCATCACCGCCGAGACCCTGAAAAACACGAAGGACTACGACCGGGTGATGCGTGGCTACAAATCCCGCAACACCTATACCATTTCGGGAACGATAGGCGGCTTCTACCTCAGACCGACCGATGTTAAGTTGTCCTTCTATCAGGCGAAGGACGGCACAATAGTCCCCAAACTGCACGGCGTACAGCAGGACGAAAAGCTGTTGCAACGCCCATACAACGGGCATGAGTTCTCCAAGCAGGAACAAGGGAACTTGCAGCATATCGGAAATCTGGGCAGTGTCGCCCAAATCACCGACCCGAAAAGCGGAGGGCAAATCCCCGTGTTCATCAGCCGGGACAGGCACACGCACGAACTGGAGTACATGCGGGCGGACAAATGGAAATGCCCCGACAGCGTTTGCGGCGTGAAGGTAAGCCCGGAGCAGAAAGCCGCCTTTGAAGCCGGGAAAGCGGTCAAGATGGAGAACCTGCAATTCAAGGACGGCACGAAACGCAGTGCCTACCTGCAAGTCAGCGCAGTGGAGCGGGGTTTGGAGTTCCTACCGAAGTCAGCCGTACAAACCTTACAGCAGGGACAGCAGCAGGTAACCGGAGTAAAGGACGAAAAAGGCGTGGAGTTCAACGGGCATGTGCAGCCCGGCGCACAGGGCAAATCCCCCGACAAGGTGCAGGCGAAAGACGTTACCCCAGCCTCCGAGAGCCGGACACAAGTAGCGGTCAATACGGAGGGCAAGACCAACGAAGCTACCAAGCAGACCAAAGAGCCGCTGAAGCAGGGTCAGGACAAACCCACCGCCAAGCAAAGGGAGAAGCAGGAGAAAACGCAGGACAAAGCCCTGAAAGCGGACAAGCCCAAGAAATCCAAAGGAATGAAAATGTAATGACCACTTAAAAAGCAAGGAACTATGATAGCATTGATAGCAGAAAAGCCCAGCGTGGCTAAGGACATTGCCCGCATCATCGGGGCGACACAGAGGAATGACGGGTATCTTTCCGGCAACGGGTATATGGTAACATGGGCATTCGGGCATCTCATCCAGCTTGCCATGCCCGAAGCCTACGGCGTGGCGAACTTCCGCAGGGAGAGCCTGCCGATAATCCCGGCGGACTTCCGGCTGATTCCCCGTCAGACGAAAGCTGAGAAAGGGTACAAGGCAGACCCCGGCGTGTTGAAGCAGTTGAAAGTAATCAAGGAAGTGTTCGACCAGTGCGACCGGATTATTGTCGCCACCGATGCCGGGCGTGAGGGCGAGTTAATCTTCCGCTATATCTTCCATTATCTGGACTGCCGCAAGCCTTTTGTCCGTCTTTGGATAAGCAGCCTGACCGACAGGGCAATCCGGGAGGGCATGGAGAACTTGCAGCCGGGCGAACGTTACGACAACCTCTATCTTGCCGCCAAGTCCCGCAGCGAAGCGGACTGGCTGATAGGGATAAACGCCACCCAAGCGTTGAGCGTAGCCGCCGGGCAGGGCGTGTTCTCGCTGGGCAGGGTGCAGACACCTACGCTTATGATGATATGCGACCGTTATCTGGAGAACAAGAATTTCGTCCCGACCAAGTTTTGGCAACTCAAAGCCAGCACCGCCAGCGGGGGAATTGGTTTCACCGCCCAATCGACTGCCAGATGGGAACAACAGCCCGAAGCCATCGCAGCCTTGCAACGGGTAAAGGATGCCGGGCAATTTGTGGTGAAGTCCGTTGAGAGGAAAGAAGCCGCCCAAGAACCGCCGCTTTTGTACGACCTGACCACGCTGCAAAAGGAAGCGAACACAAAACTGAATTTTTCGGCGGACAAGACGCTTTCCATAGCGCAGAGCCTGTACGAGAAGAAAGTGATGTCCTATCCCCGAACCGGAAGCCGTTATATTTCGGAAGATGTTTTCGAGGAAATGCCGGAACGCATCGCCCTTTTGGAGCGATACCCCTGTTTTGCCGGGTATGCCGCCGGGCTGGATGGCGCAACCTTGAACCGCCGCAGCGTGAATGACGGCAAAGTAACCGACCACCATGCCCTGATTGTTACCGAGAACCTGCCGGGTGAACTCTCCAAAGACGAGAGGGCTATTTATGAAATGGTAGCCGGGCGTATGCTGGAAGCCTTTTCGGGCAAGTGCGTGAAGGACGTTACCACCGTCTTGTTGTCCGCCGGAGATACCGATTTCACTGTGAAAGGCGCAGTGCTGAAAACAGCCGGATGGCGGGCGGTATTCAACGAACGGGAAACGGGCGGGGACGAGGACGCAACCACCCTGCCACCGCTTCAAGAGGGACAGGCATTGCCGCTTTCCGGCGTGGATCTGCTCGAAAAGCAGACCAAGCCGAAACCGCTGCACACGGAAAGCAGCCTGTTGGCGGCAATGGAAAACGCCGGGAAGGAACTGGAGGATGCCGAACTGAAAGCCAGCATGAAGGATGCCGGGATAGGTACGCCAGCCACCCGTGCGGCGATTATCGAGACATTATTTGCCCGCCAGTACATCGTGCGGGAAAAGAAGAACCTTGTGCCGACCGACAAGGGACTTGCCGTTTACAGGATTGTCAAGGACAAGAAGATTGCCGATGTGGAAATGACGGGTATGTGGGAAACCGCCCTTGCCAAGATTGAAGCGGGCGGCATGGATGCCAATACATTCCGCAAGGGTATTGAGGTATATGCCGGACAGATAACGGCAGAGCTACTTTCTGTACATTTGTCCATTGCGGGCGAAGAAACCTGTCCCTGTCCCAAATGCGGCAACGGGCGCATCCTGTTCTACCCGAAAGTGGCGAAGTGTTCCAACGTGGACTGTACGCTGACCATATTCCGCAGCAAGTGCGACAAGCAACTTACCGACAAGCAGATTGTCGAACTGGTTACGAAGCGCAAGACCGGGCTGATTAAAGGCTTCAAGGGCAAGAACGGCAAGGCTTTCGATGCTTCGCTGGTGCTGGACGGGCAGTTCAATGTCGCTTTCTCATTCCCGGAGAAGAAAGGGAAACCGAAAAAATAACCCGGTTTTGCCGATGGCAATCCAACGGTTTGCGCCCGGAGAACAAAGCCGGGCGCATTTTTTATCCCTCAAACAAATAGGTCAAACGGACAACCCCGCCATCCAGCATTTCACTTTCCAACAGCTTCCATTTAGAACCGAATGTTTCCCCGATAAAGCCGATGCCTTTGCCCACCATCACCGGGATGGTGTAGATGGTCAGGCTATCCAGCATTCCGGCTTTCACCAGCGAGGTAAGCAGCTTGCCGCCGCCCACCACCAGTATGTCATGCGTTTGTTTCAGTTCATAGACCTTGCGCAGCGGTTCTTCGGTCAGGAACTCCACGCCGCAGTCCGGCGTAAGGTTGGTATCGTGGTGCGACACGACAAAAGACCGCTGTTTTTTGTACGGCCACCCGCCCCAATGCTCAAAGATATAGGTATAGGTGTTTGCCCCCATCAGCAGGCAGTCAGCTTCCAGACAGTGTTTGCCTACGATGGCTTTTATTTCATCGGGCAACCAGTCCAGTTCATTATCCAATGTGGCTGTATGCCCGTCCAGAGATACGGCGATGTGCGCTTTTACTTGTTTCATCTTATCCGGTATTTAACAGTTTAATAATTCCTATTCAACTGTCCGCCAATATCCATAAAAGAAGCGTGGCTCTTACACTGCTTCGATACGTGGTACTGGCAATACCTTTGAGGAAACAGGCAAGACCACGCTATGCGATTGCATAGCGTATCCTGCACTGAATATCCCCTCAATTTGAAAATTTGCCAGTTTTCGTATCAGGACGTTCAGCGGAACGCTTATTTTCAATGTTTTATATCAAGACGAAATGCCGGAAAAATGCCAACAAATCGCCGTCATACTCTGTCTAATTTCGCAAAGTTAATCAAATAACCGGAATTATTTGGCATGAAACTCAAAAATCCTGCCTTGTCTCACGACAAAACAGGATTACGTAATTGAACGATGACAAATAACACCGCTAATCCGTGCGCTCACGAATCAGCTTGTGTATATCGCTTGCCCGGTAATAATACTTCCCGTCCAGCAGCAGGTAGGGCAGTATGCCTTTCTTCCGGTAACGCTGCAAGGTCTTGACACTCACTTTGAGCAGAAAGCACAAGTCCTGATTGTCGAGCAGCTTTTCACCGTCCAGGCAGTTCTGGCTGTTCAGCAGACGGTCTATCTTTTTGTCCTGCATGTCGAGCCTGTCCATGATGCGCTCCATCCATGCCTCGAAGTTTTCCTTGTCGATATACATAAGCCGCCGGATTAAATGAGACCAATCATGAAATAGCTCTGGTTTGCCGGGTCTTTCAGGATGATTTCCCGCTCCCGCATGAAGCGGATGTAGCTTTTGGCTGTCCGCTCCTTGATGTCCAGCACCTGTTGCAACTGTTCGCAAAGGTCTATGTAGGTGATGTGCGTCTGCCTGCCGAAAATATCACGGGCAACGCCCACCAGTTCCCTTTCCTTGCGTTTCTCCTTTTCCTCACGGGGCTTTTCGCCCCGGTACGTGTGCATCCCGGCTTCCTTGTCCCAAGCGAACAGCATCAGCGGCACGTCCAGCGGGCTTCCGTCTCTCACTTTAAGGGCTTTCACTACCGACTGCGTGGGTTCTTCGTCCTTCTCGATGGAAAGGATGGTCGCCGCCTTGCGTTGCAGTTCGCTGCCCAGATGCCCACGCAGCTTCAAGCCGTTGGGGACAAAATGCAGCACGCACAGGATGCAGGTGTTGTAGATGCCCGCCAGCCGATAGAGTTCGTCTATCACCGCCACGCTCTCCGCTTCATCGTTGGCACTCTTTACAAGGTCGGCGATGCCGTCAATGACCACCAGTTGGATGCCGCCGTACTGGTAATAGAACTTGTCCATACTCTGTACAATGGCATGCAGGCGTTCTTTCCGGGACATACCCGTCAGGCAGAAGGCTTTCAGTTCGTCCGGCTTGCCCGGCTGTTTGGCACGTGCCAGCAGGTTGCTCACGTTCTTGAACAGTTGCACTTCCGACTGTTCGGTGTCATAGAGCAAGACCGCCTTGCGCCTATTGTTGGGTGTTACGTGGATGCCGAGCGTGTCTATCTCCGCATCCGCCGGGCAGACGCAGCCCGACACGATGGCGGCTACATAGTTGCTCTTGCCCGTTCCCTCGCCGCCCGTGATGCCGAACAGGTTGCCTTGCGTACCCAGCGGGACATCGCCCGCCGAGATAATCACCTGCGCTTTGGCAGGCGGGTTGTTGAAATCTATCTCGCACGATTTAAGCATGATGAGTGTGTCGCTATACAGGTTGTCTAAAAATTCAATGAACAGTTTCAGGAAATCTTCACGGGTGTTCCCGGCTTTGAAGTAGTCGGATATATCCTTTTCTTCTTTCGTACCCGGAAGCGGGAGCAGCAGGCGCTTCACGCCAAACTCAGCCAATGACTTTTCCTGTTTGCAGGCACTTTCCCTGCCCGTCTTGTCTGTATCATAGAGCAGGACTATGTGTTTGAAGCGGAAAGTCAGCCTGAAAATCAGGTTTGCCGGAATAGTTACCGTCTCGCTGTTGAAACAGATGGCATGGAAACCATGCGCCGCCAGCGAAAGCACGTCTTTCTCGCCGCCCGTGATGAATAATGTATCGCCTTTGGCGGGCAGTTGTTCCAACCCGAAGCAATAGTTCTCGCCGAAGCTGCCGCCGTAGAGAAAGCGGGGCATGGAGAACGGTCGATACAGTTTGATGTACCGCTTGCCCTTGTAGCCGAACATGGGTTCCGCCGCCGATGACGTGTAGGCGTATGGTTTCCCCTCCGCCGTTTCGCTGTGGTATTCCCGGAGCGAGCAGACCTTGTACTTATCCAGCAGTTCGGGTGTGATGCCGTATTGCCGCCAGTATTCCAGTTCGGCGGGGGTGAACTTCTGTTCCCGGAACTGGTAGGGCTTGGCGGGCTTTTCGGGTGTGCCCTCCTTCTGGGACGTTGCCGCCCGATGGGTAGCCGTTGGTGGGACAACCGCCGGGATGCAGGAAGCCAACCCCAGTCCCAAGTCCCGGTCGATGGTCGCCAGTATCTCGATGAAGTCCGATGCCCGGTTGCAGTCCAGCCCTTTTAGTTGCCCCACGAGGAAAAAGCAGTCGCCGCTGTAACTGTCATCGCCGAAGTCCTTCATCTTGTACATGCCGCTGTGTCGGTCAAAATAGATGTTGCAGGAAGCCTTGCTGTCCTCGTACAGCGGATTGAGGAAGTTCCGACCGATGCGCCAGTTGCCGGGCAGGTAGTGCTTGAACACCGACAAGCCGTTATTTGTCCTGCTTAGTATTTCTTCTTTCCTTAGCATACAATTCATGATTAGTTATCAAGTTACGCATACATTCGTCATTGCTCTTTATCAGCCGTTCTTCCAGCAGGCGTTTCAGTTCGCCTATCTTGTAATAACACCGTCCTCCTATGTTAGAAAAAGCGACTACACCTTTTGCTCGTAAACGCTGCAAAGTACGGTCGCTGATTTGAAGGAATGTGCAGACCTCGTAACTGTCCACCCAAATTTCATCCTCGTTTTTCGTGTCTTCTTGTGAAAGCACATAGTTGGCTATCACATCTATCTTAGCCACTATTTCCTTATAGGCTTTTGATTCAATCGTAATCACATCCATATTGCTAACTAATTGATTTTGCTGCAAAGTTCGGGATATGGAAATGATTAAAAGTCATGGTTTATACCGTCATGGTAGAAATATTTTTAGCGCTTTTTGTGGCTGTTTTCAATGATTTTTCGGCTTGAAGAAGTACAGCACAAGCCAATTTTGAAGATGAAATAGTGTGAAAATAAAAATACCGTGTCGGTATGAACACGGTATTTTACGAATAAGAATATCAGGTAATTATCTCTTATTATCATCTTCCCTCATACGTTTGGATAGTTTCTCTGCCAGTAGTTTCAAGTAGGCAGTCTGGTCTTTTCGTTCTTTCATGGCAATATACGCATCATAATAATCACCCAAATCAATGTTGAATACGAAACTAAGGTATTCCATAAATTCCTTTATTTCTATGTTGCCATGATTTATATCGCCGGAAGAAACAAGCGCATAGCCCAATTCAATCAAAGCATTCTTCTTTCCGGTAAAACACATAGAGCTAAATTTAGAACTTCTTACAGCTTTGTATTCAGTATTGTTTAATTTAGCCATCCTATTTTCCAAATAAACTTTCAAGTGTTTGTTGCAGAGTATTTTTGCCAGTTTATAGTCATATCCGGTTGAAAATAGTGGGTCTGTATCATATTGGAAACTTTCAAAACTTGGTATCGTTGAAGACCTTATTGATTTTCGTGTAAAATAGAAATGATCCAAATGCGTTGATTGGGAGCGTATATACTGATAAAACTCTATGTTGTTGCGGAAGAAATACGTCAGCTTATCCAATTCTGTACTCAGATATTCCCGTATGCAGTCTTTGCTACCATCAGGACATTTCAACTCTATATGGTACACCTTACTGAAATAGATATACTTGCTAAGAATTTCCGGCTTCAATTCCTTGAAAAAACATATTTCATCTTCTACACTCGGAAATGAATAGCTAATAATCATTTCTCTTAGTTGTTCGTACATAGGTGCAATGAACCTTACCATATATAAGGCATTATCCATTGCAGAATCGACATCACAATCCCTTAATCGGATTTCTGCGTCAATCTTAGCCAGTATTTCTTCCGCCAATCTTTTCATGCTACATACTATCAACCATTTGCAACAACCCATTTACATCACCTTTCCCGATATAGGGCAGGCATCGCCGTATCTTCTCAGCAGACCAATCCCACCATTTCAGCGTTTCGAGCTTCTGTATCACTTCTTCATCGAAACGCTTCCTTATCGGTCGGGCAGGAACACCGCCGACTATCGTATAAGGTGGCACATCTTTCGTAACAACGGCACGGGTGCCTATGATTGCCCCGTTTCCGATGTGAACACCCGCCATTATCACCGCTTCATAGCCTATCCATACATCGTTTCCTATCACGATGTCGCCTTTGTTGTCCCACGCTGTTGCCACGTCTGATTTTTCTAAGTCCCAATCCTCATAAAAAAGCGGAAAAGTATATGTGGATAAGGATTTCAAGGTATGGTTGGCACAGTTGAACAGAAATTTCACACCGC
>ENA-OZVZ01000023-OZVZ01000023.1-human-gut-metagenome-genome-assembly--contig:-NODE-23-length-29139-cov-9.742401_pt1 | contig 29139 bp, 25 predicted proteins | sample MGYA00243450_ERZ654055 | MGnify/ENA primary metagenome ERZ654055 (study PRJEB26926, sample SAMN06164907) | human gut metagenome | biome: ENVO:00009003; feature: ENVO:2100002; material: ENVO:00002003... | reverse complement strand
AGATGCAGCGTAGTCTCGTGGGCTCGGAGATGTGTATAAGAGACAGTCTTTATACCATCTGTAATTGTATCCTGTTCCGCCAGAGGGTGTCGTGGAGAACGAGAAACTATCACCGTCATATCCTGTTAAAAGATTGGGTATTGCAGTTGTTTTTATGGTATTTACAGGACTGCTATATTCAGGTATAGATAGGTTTGAACAACTTACTGTACTCATTGTACCAGCGTTGCCATACGTATTAACAACTGAGAATGATGCTCGCAACGAGGTTTCAGTTGAACTTAATCCGCTAATCGTTCCTGATGCCGAAGCAGTATGACTAGCAGTGCCTGTCCAAGATTCGCTTGAAGCTTTCATCGTAATTTGTATGTCAGTTCCAGCAATAGTGAGCGTTCCTATAAGTGTGTGTGCAAGTCCTAAAAAGCTCTGTGAAGATTTCAAATGTGTTGTTACTGTAACATTAACAGAAATAGATGAAGAAGTTCTTCCAAACGGCTCAACTTCTACTGTATATATACAATAAGGCGATCCTGCTGTTGATTGTTGCCCACTTAATATTGTTTGGTAAGCCATTTAATCACCTCATTATTTCGTTCTCTTCCAAATATAAACTGATAAGTACGGAGGCATATTATTATGCGCCGCACCGCCACCAGCTTCATTCATACCTATTTGCGCCCACCAAGTATGGTTGTCATTGGTAACACTATCTACCAAATATGAACCTGCATCTGGTGTCCAAGTATCTGGGGCACCGGAATTACCTGAAGCCATATAGTGAGCGTGCGTAGGCATTTCATCAGTCGTCAATTTATGTGTAATCTCACCGCCGGTAGAGCCAGCAGGATAACTGCTATTCATGCCGAATAGAAACTTTCCTTGAATTTGCTCCCAAGTACCACCGAACAGATTTTTAGGATTAGTGCTGTTTACCGACATGTAAATAGAACCAACCGGATATACATTATCAAGAATATAGTTAGACCCTAATGTTTGGAAAAATAGTTGGTTGCTTTGCATACTTGATGGTAAACTTGAACCAAAATCTGTTCCGGATGTTAACTTAATACCCTTTGTGGTAATTGCACCGGTCATCGTACCTCCAGTGGTTGGCAAATAATTATTTGCCCCAATATCGGATTTGAGCTCCGCTGGCGTTCGGTAATATATCCAACCAGACTCATCCAATACAGCTACTTTTCCAGGTGTGCGGCCGAGATCGGTTGCTTCCGTCGTCTGAAGCCACGTCCCCGTGATGTACTTGCCGGTTAAATTGCCAGTTAAAGTACCGCCTGACTTATCAAACTTATTATCTAATGCAGTCTTATCCGCCTTTTTATCGAGTTCAGTTTTTACAGCCTTATTCTGCACTGGGTTAGTAGAGGTAGTTGATAATGAAGTATCAACAGTGATCTTATTCGCTCCAGCAGCGATCCCATCCAACTTTTTTTTATCAGCAACAGACATTAGACCATTCGTAGTTGTATTAACAACATCTCTTTCTGCCTTTTTATCCAACTCAGATTTAATGATTTTATTTTGCACAGGGTTCGTTGACGTACTACTCAAGCTAGAATCTACTGACGGAATCAAATCTCTTGTCTTTTGATCTTGAAATGGAAGTTGATTATAAGTCTTCTTTCCATCTCCAACTTTAAAACGTGTGTCACCGGATGTGGTTGTGACAATAATAATCTCTCCATCAAGAAGAACTGGGTTTTTACTTTTCCAATTTGCCTCGGTATCACGTTTATTCTTGACACGTGTGTTAAATATTTTATTCGCCATCCACATAACCTCCTTTAATATATAAAAGAGGCACTGGCAAAACCAGAACCTCTATTTGAACTTTCTTTATTTATTTTTTACACACTCCCACCATATACATAGTTAGAAGCAGTTCCACTTGATTCGCCAGAGAATATGGCAGATAAATCTTCTTGTTTAACCCAAACGCCATTAGTTTTTTTGAATACTGATTCTGCTTTTATCCAAGAGCCATTACGCTTGAGATAGATACCTGTAGTAGATGATAGAGGTGTAGCCTTTGCGTAGAGGGTGAGAGATGTTTCTGTATTCAACTTTCCAGTTGATGGCGTTTTTACTTGAGCAGGATTATCGGTGCTAATCAATTGCGTACACGCTTCATCAGAATACCAGCCAGCAAATTCATACCCATTAATTAAATCAGCTTCAAATACAGCATTGTAACCTTGAACGGTAGGTGTTATAACACCTGCATATTCAATGCCATCCATAGCGACTGCACTACAGTGGCAAGGTATATTAGTACCACCAACTCGATATTCCTCATCTTTTTGTAAAACAAATGTATAATAATTATATGGTGAGACAAGATTGCTTACGTCATTTGTTATCCAAATATAATATTTATCCGCTATGTATACTACTTCTGTTTGAGTTGGATTATCCCAATTAGCCCATATTGCTATTGTAGAATTTATTGGTACTTTAACTGATGCAGAAATCTCTCTTGTTATAGGAGCACCAGAGTCTGAATCAATAGCAATAATTTTAGATTGGTCTATTTGCTCAAAATTTCCGATTTTTAACTGTCTACGTTCTAACTTCGTGAGTTGATCATATTGTAAAGCCACTATTTTTACCGTAATAGTAGCTGTAGCAGGATTCCTATGCATTTTGATTGTAGCTGTATACCGTTTTATTCCAACTTTCGGATACAACATGATATTTCCTGTCACACTATGCACGTATTCCGCGCTCTCACTTACAAGTTGAGTTAGTCCCTCATCAGAATACCAACCATTGAACTCATATCCTTCATTAACCATGCAATTAAATGTAACTGTATCTCCATACTGAGCTGTAGCGGAACTCACAGAAGTTGTGCAATGGTCTGCTGTACCCACTCTGATAGTATAAATTGCTTTGATAGCTTTAGCATATAGGGTGAGGGAAGTGCGAGATGGGTTTTCGGTTGTATATGTCGGCGTTGTAACATGTGCTGGATTATCAGTAGAAACTAACGTGGTACAAGCTTCATCAGAATACCAACCAGAAAAAGTATAACCTGAAGTAACTTCTGCTTCGAAAACTGCACCGTATCCTTGAAGTGTCGGAGTAGTTGCATATGCATAATCAATACCTTCTTTTAGTACAGCAGAGCAATTACACCAATTATTGCTTTCTTTACTATTACTCGTTATTTTGGTATCTTTTATTGGTTGGAACCAGTAATAAGGCCACCTAGTTACAACTTCATCATCTTTAATAAACCAGGAATAATCGATATTGGTTGAATATCCTATTGGTGGAGCATAAACTGCGACATATGCGTCAGAAGGACATTTTATTGTTTTCCATGCAGAAGTAGTCCCATTATTGTCATTAATACTGTCCCGCAATAGGATTTTAGAAGCATCAATTTTATGATATTCACCAGTTCTTAAATAATTAATTTCTGTTCTTGTCAGTTGGTCATAATATAAAACTGCTATATTAATTTGGAAACGGTTTCCCCCAATGAAGTCACGATCTCGTCCAAAAGAGATAATATATCTTTTTTTACCCACTTTTGGATATAGTGTCATGTCTTCGGTAGCAGTAAATGTATACGGATTTGCTTCGCTAACAAGTTGTGTTAATGCCAAATCACTATACCATCCATAGAGTTCCCATGTCTCATCTTCTGGCGTAAATGTAAAAGTAACATCATCGCCATAAAGGACAGTTGTAGCGCTAACGCTTGCTGTACCGTGTTCAGCAGTACCTACAGATATATTGAGGCTGCTTATATGCGCCTTAGCATATAACGTAGTATCAGCAGTTATAGTAGCAGTATAAGGATTCTCTGTGCTCACAACTGTAGTGTATGTATTATCAGAATACCACGCTTCAAATGAGCAACCTCCATTAACTTGAGCCGTAAACATAGCTGTACTTCCATCAGGAACAATACTATCACTCACACTCACGCTTGTGATTTCTGATCCTGCTACTGCACTTACATTATACAAAGTAGCATCAACAGTGGCTTTAGCATAGAGAGTTATATCAGAGCTGGGGGTTACTGAATAGTTCTGCTCGGTGCTTACGAGATTCGTGCAAGCAGCATCAGAATACCAGCCAACCCAAGTAGCGCCTTGTACTAATTTTGGGGTAAATACAACCGTATCTCCCTGATATGGAGATGCATTAGAAACAGTCACTTTTTGGATTCCATTCGCATTATCTCCAACTAATGGCCGCATTTCATATTGATTAAAATAAAATGTTAATCTTGTTGATGCAATACTAAATCTAGATACTGTTGAAGAACCTTTAATATGCCATTTAATTTCTGTTGAACGGTTGCTATTAATGACAACTGGATCAGAAATTCCTTCTTTTGTTTTATTTTTTAACCCAGTTCCCCAATCGCCTGTCTCATGTTGTACATTAATACCATCGAACTGCAAGCTAATTTCCATGCTGCCGCCAGATTTGTTCGCCCTTATGAATGAATCAATCTTAAACGGGTGCGCCGTTGCAGATGGATATAAGACTTCTTTTGCTGCATCATTAAGAATCGCTGAACCCTGAGTATGTCCATTTAGATACAATCTAATAGCATATCCGCCAGTATTTAAACTGAGTCCATCAGCGATACAATATTGCTCTACGTTAGTTTCAGAGATTTGTAGTGTAGTTTGAACAACCTTTGCCATTAGCTATCACCACCGAATTGATGACTAATAATCTCACCACTATCATCAAAGCAATAAATTATTGCACCATTTTCAATATCTTCAAAATGGATAATAGTCCTATACTTCTGACCATCATAAAACCATAGTGACTTGCCACTAAAGACCCAATTCATAATATCTTCAAGAGTCGTTTGTTCATCTATAATTGTCATTCCATCTCCGGCTGTATATCCTGCGGAGAAATCATTATAAGTTAAATTAGCATTTTCATTCATTTGTTATCCCTCCGTCTTCAAATATAAATCGCCGTCTGCTCCAAGAGTGTTAACTGGATCAGCAGTGCCAGTATAATATGTTGCAGTCGTGACAGATAAAGTGCCATCAGCGGAGATGGACAGGCCGTTGCCGACTTTGATTGCACCAACAGTTGAAGATGTAGCGATTGGCATATTAACGCTAACATCATCCAAAAATGGCAATTGAGTATAGGTTTTCACACCATCGCCAATTTTTACTCTAGTCTCCCCACTTGCTGTAGTGACAACTATTATTTCGCCATCTAAAATTAATGGATTCTTTTTCTCCCAATTCGCTTCAGTATCTCGTTTGTTTCTCATTCGTATATTAAATATTTTATTTGGCATAATATTCCCTCCATCTTATCATTCGCCATACAAATAATATCAGCTTTCACGTTCCCACATGTATACGGATAAGTACGGAGGCATATTGTTGTGAGCCACGCTATTACCAGCACTTCTCGTCTTACACATTTCTGCCCCCCAACTCTTATTGGTGTCGGACTCTGCGGGATAAGCGATAGCCGCTTCCTCTGGGCCTGCAGAATTGGGATAAGGAATACTATGTTGGTGACTCGGCATTTCATCAACCGTCAATGTGTGTGCTTCTTCACCGCCAATTTCTCCAGCTTGATGCAACGCACTGTTGGCGAATAGGAATGCACCATGTATTTCACTCCATTTTCCACCAAACAAAGTCTCCGGGCTTGTTTCATTCGTGCTTATGTAAATAGAACCAATTGGATATGCTTCCAAAACAGACAATGGGTCTCCCTTTGGGCCTCTTAATGCCTCAAGCTGTGCTGATGTAAAATCAGCATAAGTAAATGCGTCTCCCTTTGGGCCTTTTATATTAACACTTGCAGGATTGGTTTTTCCCTTGTCATTTGTCCAACTTAAAACGCCATCTGAAGAAACAGATGGAGTGAACGTTGCACCATCAAGTGCCCCAAAGCCACCAGTTTTTATGGCATCTACAACGTACTTTTTGTTTGCCGCATCATCATCATTAACAGGTGTAGCGACGGCCATTCTCGCCAAATCTGTTTCATTTTTACCAACAAACTTTCCTGCATTTTCACCAGTACATAAAGCCGTAATCTCTTTTGATATATCTCCTTGCTGACAGATGGTAACGCCATATTTTGCTTTCAATTTTTGATCAGCAGTTAAAACACCAGCGACTTCTAAAGCACCAGTGACTTTGCCACCTGATTTATTTAATTTCTTAGCTAAATTAGAATTTATCTCTTTCTTACTTTCCGAAACAGCATTATCAGTATATCCCTTCGCAGAAGTAAGAGCTGCACTACATTGACCATCTGCATAAGTGTTTGCACTTGACAACGTAGATGCATCGTTAGTGCCCATGTCTTCTCTTAACTTTGAAATCTTCGCGTCTAATGCTGCATCTTGTTGACTTGAATTGTTAGATAATGCATCTATTTTATTGTCAAGTTCTGTATCTTTTTTACTTGTATCTTTAGACAGTTTGGTAATTTTGTTAGCGAGCTCTTTATCTTTATTACTAGTGTTAGTCGTTAAATTTGAAATCTTATTGTCTAACTCATCATCTTTGCTTTTTAAAACAAACCCTTGCTGAGCAGAAAGTGGTTTATTAGCATAACGGCCTGTCAAATTATCTACAACGTCCCCCTGTAATACGAATGTGTCATCTTTTTGTAATGCCGGTAAATCAACAACATGATTACCATCTGTCAAATTTTCTAAATTATAAATTGTACCATTAATATCAATAGTATTTATGTAAGGCATTTTTTTCACCTCCACTATTTTTGCAAATTATAAAACGAGAGGCACTTTAATAAGCACCTCTCGCAACATTAATTACATCTCGAATTCTTGCTTCAATGCGATATAAACCTCTGATTGATATTTGCTTGGAATACTAACTCCATAAGATATAGCCGCAACTTTATCCACACTACGCAACGAACCAATATACATCTTTAATGAATTAAAGTATGAAACATGATATGTCTTAAATGCATTCGCTTTTGTAATAATTTGTTCCATATCAACAGAAGTATAATATTTACATTGTTCACCATCGGCATGATAAGGTATTGTTTTTGAACCATCTAGTATCATTTGAGAAGATGTAATCAAATTTAATTGATCTTGCACAGTTAATGAAAAATGATGTGATTCTCCATCACTTAGCGTTATATCAAAACCTGCTGTAATCATTTTGTTACAATTTGTTTTCATTTCATTGATTTTAGCATTTTTAATATAACCGATTGTCATTTTTTCTGATTCATCAACATCTGTACTTTCTTCTTTCTCTGTTGTATCAGGTTCAATATCAATCTGAATCTCTTCATTGGACTTAATTGCATCATAAAGCGCCTCATAGTCTGATTGGACGATTTCTATTACATCAATGATAGGAACATCTTGTGCATTAGGATCTTTAGGTGCCATCCATATTGCACGATACATTTTCCCATTGCATTGAATGTATTGAGCTTCAGACTCATCACACACCAAGAAAATGCCATGTTTTTTTTGGAATTTACGCATATCAAACGAAGTGCCGATTCCAATGAATTCATTATTGCTAATCAATTTGTAATATTTCATCTACACTCGCCTCCATTAAATAGATATGCATGGGCATATACCCAAAGATCTACTCGACACAACGTAGCCATTCATATTACCTTGCGCCGACACCGATCTAAAGTAAGTATTATAACTAACTTCAGCCGAACGTAAGTACCAAATACTTGCAGCTCCATTCATTGTCTTAACTCTGTCTGCGTCAGTATTAAAGAATGTAATAATTTTACCTTCAGAAGTATATGGGTCTTCAGATGTAGCGAACACTTCCGCATAAGATGGTAGATACACATAATCCTTTGAATAAACAATATCAGATATTCTATTTCCTGCACTTGCAGGGATCTGAACTTGTTTTATAATTGATTTCCACTCAGTCGGGAATGCATCATAAACTCTACCATTACAGAATTCCCTCATGGCAGAGCCATTCCAGCCACCAATATTGGTGTTTGTTGCATTCATGCCATGTCCAAGAGACAATAATCTCGTTGGGATAAATGATGCTCCAGTTATCTTACTGGAATCTGCCGCAAATCTATATCTCTTATCTCCACAATATTCATAGCGCCAAGTTTCATGAGGCCATGCCGCAAGACTTCTAGCAGCAGAGTCCCCAATATCATCAAACCAAACTTTAGCCCAGTGAATTTTTCCTTTACCAAGTGTAACAGTATCTATAGCGCCATTGGATAAGAATTTAAATCCTCCAAGCATAATTGTAGCTTCTGTATTAGTACTACGATTACGAGTCAACTCTGTATACGTGATTTCATCCGCATATGTGCCAGTAGAAGATGCTCCACCATTAAAGGAATACACACAAAGTTTATCTTCTCCCTTGCGATGACGAAGAACAACAATATCTCTTTGCTTTCCTTTACCAACAACTTGGCTTGTATTGCCCCATTGGATTTCTGGATTTGTGCCATTGTATTTAAGTCTAAATCCTTCGGAACCGTCATATTCAAAGCATGATAGTAATGTCGCATCTGAAGAGTTTTCATCAAATTCAAAGTCTATAGCAATTGTAAATGAACCAGAATCTGCACCAAATAGCTTGATTCCAGAATCTACTACTTTTGAACTAGTTCCATCAAAAGTAAGCTCATCTCCAAGCATATTATCTTCTACGTTTGTAAATGAAAAATCTTGTCCAACACGAACATCAAGATAGTCTTTTTGTTCGAAATAATCATTTGCTTTTCCAGCGGTTGCAATAGCATAAATTTGAACAGGCGTCATATCCTTCAAATCAGTTCCAGATGCTGGCAATCCATTTTGCGTGCTCCATTTTGCATAAACATCCGTATCGCCAGTAATAAATCCTGTGCTCTTGTCCCAACCAGTAAAGATGTTATAAATATATGAATCTTCGTTGTCTGTCATAGTAGGATAATCCCCATCATATTCAACACAAGAACCATATTCAACATTATTTAATGTCTTTAAAACAACGCCACTTTGTTTTAACCAACGAACTTTATAAGTTCTTATGCTTGTAGTATATTTAGCAGTAACAGTTCTGTCATTCAATACATTTTCATCAATACCTTCCCATCCTGAGAAAGTATAATTGTATTGTGCCGTGCTTGGCACAGTCGGAATATCAATTTCTCCACTAGCAACAGGGTCAATTGCTTTTCCGCCTTGATCAACATATTGGACATATGCATTGCCTTTCTTGTCTTTAATTGGAGTTCCATCCGAATTCATAAACGTTAACTTATACTGCGTAATAATACCATCATAAGTAACAGCAAGATCACTCCATGCACTTGCATAGCTATCCAATTCTCTCTGCCTAACCTGTCCAGCAATATGCACACTACCAGAAAGCATACTACTATTCATCTTGACAATTTTATTCAACAAATCAGTATTAGTAACAGTCCAATTAATACCTACTAAACGTAGAACTTGTAAGGTATCGACTGCATCTGTCACAATTGCGTATTCATCGACAATAGAATTCTCTACTGTTAAAGACTCAAGATTGTCATAACTCGCTTGTAGGTCTGTTAAATAGTTTAAGTTCTTTAAGGCTAAACTATTAATTGTTGCTGGTAAATGCGCAAGTGCTATTTTACCATTTGAAGCAAATAGTACGCCAGTAATTGCAGTACCTTCAGCATAAAGCTTTTCAAGATTTCCGCAACTTGAAAGGTTGACAGATCCAGTTAAGTTAGGGCAATTACGAATATCTAATTCTTCAAGCAATGCATTGTTGCCAAGGTTTAAATTAGTCAAGAATGCATTAGAATATCCAGACGTGCTATTACCAATAATTAATTTCTGGAGCTTAGAAGCCTTTGAAAAATCATTATCATGGATGTAACATGCAGAAATGTCATTAAGCGCCTGAATACGTGAAGCACAATAAATTAATACAGCCGTATCATCCATTGTAGTAAGCGGGCAAGTAATTTCATACGACTGCCCTGCCTTTGTACGAATCTGTTGTGCGCTTGTAGAGTTGCCAAATAACACAGATAAATACATATCTGAATATGGCACTATATTTAATGTGTAATTTGGAGCGACCACTACCCCTTTAGGAGTATTGCATCTAAACATAATCTGATCTGCCTTAACTGTTGTAGACAAATACTTTGTTCCCATGTAAGCAGCTTGGTCACGCTCAAATTGCCTACGCTGATATTTTTTACGTCCATTCATCATAGACTTTAAGAAACGTGGAGTTGGCTCTGGTGTCTGACCACCATTTAGTCCACCACCCTGATAAGTTCTATAATATTTGCGTTCAATATCAATTCTCCACAGCTCTTCTGGGAATTGCGCTTGCCAATTGTCAAACTCGTCAATTAGAGATGTGGCACTAAAACAACCTTCTCCTTCAAGAGTTTGATACATTGCTGCAAGCTCATCGTGGAATAAATCACGTACACGACGCCAGAAAACACTATCTGCGGCGTTAAAAATATAGCCTGAAGACTTATCGCCTTCTGTTCTATAATCAATATCTTCTTTGCCGTAAGTCATTGTTAATTCGCCCGAGTTATTAATGCCAAGACCTGTATCGTTGTCATAATCCCATAATTCAAAACGATACTTTCCATCAGCACATTTAGCATAATGCCAAAAACTATTTTTAGCTCTATTGTCAATCATCGTATATCTTTCAGTAAATAAATACCAATATAGAGCAGAATCTTTAATAAACCAATTATCAAACTGAGAAACAAATTCTTCATCTGTAGAAGTGATGACCCACTCATAGAAGTCACGCCATACTTGCTTATTTAGAAGTCTCTGGGATTCTTGCTCCTCAGAGCTAGCAGTAGTCATTCCATCTTTTGTTTCTCCACCCATATCATAGCGGAATTCGTAAGTTTTGTCCCAATTGTTATATATGGAGTCGTATTTTGCGTTACCAGCTACCCATTGAGACTTAGAAATTGGGTATACGATATTGCCATCTTCGTCATACACGCCAGTGTCAAATGTGCTGTTAGGCAAAGTATTATCTGCAATTTCGACAACGAATTCCTTTAAATCAGTTACATCGTTGACACGGGTTGCGTCTGTTTTCTTAGAATCGCCAATGTTGCCCATTGCGTAGTAATGCCAGTCATTGTCTAAAAATTCTCTATGTGTAGAAATGTCAGGGTCTGTTTCCTTGACAAATATAACACAGTTGTAGAACTCCATACTGTTTTTGCATTTTGGATCTTTCTCCATAGCAACAGTTTTGTATGGTAGATAATCATTATATCTCTTCTGAAGTAATGCGTTATTTGCATTTTCAGAACTTGCGATATTAACTTTTAAATTGAACCAGTTATTGGGAACAGAAGTCCTAGATAAGCTAATCTTGCCAGTTCCATCAGTATACTTTGTTCCATCACCTAAGATTAACTCAGTAACATAGTCAGGATCTAGAGGTATTTTACTGATAATCTGGTTCTTTCCATCTGCACACATGATAATATCAATGTTTCTACCGGCATAACCATATTCATTGGAAGTAGTGCCCTGGCCAGCGTGGTAGCAATTAATAAACTTCCAGTTATCAAGAACAGGGTCTCCACCCTTATAAATACATTCAACATTAGTATTTTTAACATAGTCTTTTTTGTCATTTGTAAAGTGAGGGCATTCAATTTTAATAACTCTTAACTGAGGGCAAGCATTTGCAACAGATTCAGGAGTTAGTGCATTATTCTCATCATAAATCTGATTGCGATTATATCTAGATATCATCTCGTCAGAGTCTCTTGCATCAGCAATAAAGTTTGACAATATATTAGAATCTGTTAAAGCAGAACTATATGCCTTCATACGATAGATATGAACATCGCAATCTGCAGAACCTATAGTAATAGGAACAGGACTATACTGATATAGTCTATGAGTAGAATCATAAATCATTGGTCTTAAACCAACGCCATCTTCATAGCTCATAATAACTGCTGTCGCATCTGGGTTGTCTTTATCAAGTGAGTTAATGTTAACCTCAAATTCAATAATATCTTCCTCACTATAAGGGATGTATAGACTATCAATACTAGATTTTAAATATGCCTCATGAGTGTTCATTTCTAGACCAACAACAGTTTCGTCGGACTGACACGTTAAAAATGTGGCATCAGCTTTTCTAACATTTGTAGTCTTAAATATACATTTAAATTCAGAGCCATAAATACTAGCATCTCTTTCAAATAAATTATAATTAATTGTTGCTGTAGTTCCAGCCTTTACACAGAAATATTGATTACCATCTTTATCTATCTGATAACCACCATTTGACCAGTCGAAGTTATCAGAAACAGTCATGTTTACCCCTGTATTACTATCTTGCCACAGTCTATTTTCACTACTATTTGATAAACCAGTTGGGTTAAAATCAAATGCAAGATTTGCTGTAATTGGCTCAATTGTAATACCAAGTTCCTTGATGTCCATTATAATTGTTAAAACAGTATCTCTGCATTGAATTGTTAATGTATGATCTCCAATTTCAGAAGATTTATATGCCCACACATCTGAAGTACCAGACATAGTTTGAGTAGCAACAACTTTTCCATCTACACTTCTTGTAATTGTTGGAGTTGCTGTTTTTGGATCAAATACATAGAATGGGATATTTGTTGAATTATATTGCTTTGCTTCCACTTTCCCATAATAATCATTTCTATAAATACATCCAATCACAGGGATATCACTATTCTCGTCATACCAAATAATGTCTTTAAATATATGGTCTGTTTCTATGTTTTTGCCGTTAATGGTTGCTGTAATATAGCACTCAAGTAAATGCGCCCCATGACTTTGAGCTGGCAATGTATATGACTGCAAAGTACCAGAAGAACTTGTGGATACAGAACTAAGCTCTACGCCATCAAGTTTAAAATGCACAGTTTTATTAATTGCTCCATAAGGAGTATAAGTAAAGTTTACAGAATTATTTACACTATATGTAATCTTGTCGTTAAAAGAAGATTCTAGCCTTACGTCAACTTTCTGAACAGTCCAAGATTTAACTACGACACTCCCTGCCGCATCAGTAACAGTTAAAACAAGTTTCTGCGTTCCAATGTTGATATATTCAGTTGCATCAAAAGTATTTTCACCTTGAACTAGCGCACCAGACGCAATAATTGAGCTTCCAAGCTTCCAAATATATGTGCCATCTACAGATTCGCCATCTCCGTCTATCGAAGAATAATTAAACTTTATTTCTACCTTATCTGTTGTAGTAGCAACAACTGGGGATTCAGTAATACGCTCAACCTTTAAAGTGGTAGTTGTAGTGCCTCCACCGCCTCCACCAGTAATTACAAACTGGCTTTTAACTGCTTCTTTTTCATTCTTGACTTCATAGAGTGTAAATACATTCTCTGCTTCTTCTCCATTTGTAAGAGTTGCATTTCCATATGTGGCATAATATGTGTAACCTTCTGTATCAATACCGTCAACATCTTGTCTTATTCCATCTACTGTACGGCTTAATGAGCTAAGATTTGTAGTATTTGTATCAATATCTGACCTTAAAGAAGAAACTTTGCTGTCTATTTGCGATTTATTATACGAGTCTCCCCCAATAATACAGAATTTGCCATCAATATAACGATAATGAACATATAATCCTTCGCTATTTTTGACATAATAATCAGTGAATTCATTTCCACTATCAGGGAGAGATTCAACAACATTCGCCATAGTTCCAGCGATCATCTTCCATTCATTATCAATCCATTTATAATAAAAACATCCATCTCCTGAATGCAGGATATAATCTGTTTCTGCATCACCATTTGTAGGAAGCTCTGTAACTACAACTGTAGAAGAGCCTTTAAACTCGTCCCATTTTTGATTACCATCATTATCAGTGATCCACCAATATTTTTCATAACCATTTCCAGATGCTTTTGGCACTAAATAAAATGTATAATCTTCACCTACATCTGGAAGTTCATCAACAACCTCGATATTATAAGAATGAAAATTTTCTAATGCTGTATTAACAACATCTTCTGCTGACTTTGTATATAATCTTCCATTTGCGTCTGCACCAATTTCCTGAGTCATATCTTCAGTTTTTTGTGCAACTTTCACACCACCAAGTGTATTCGTAGCAGCTACAGGGAGTTCGTAATTTTCTAATTTACTAAGTTTGTTTTTATCTGCATCTGTATAGTCATTCGTGGATAATCCTTTCCCAGATACTTTATCCACTTTATTGTTATTAATTTGATTTAGCTCGCTTTGAACAACGAGCGTATCATTTTTAGTTAAAGTCGGCAAACCAACAGTATATGTCCCATTTGTAAGTGATGATACTTTTATTCCCTGACTCAATGTTTTTTCGGTAACAAACACATCATCGCCATTTAAAGTGGGGAGCTTCACAACATGCGTTCCATCTGTTAAATTCTCTAAATTATATGTTTTGCCTCTAACCGTAACTTTATTTATAAATGGCATTCTTTATTTCACCCCTCTTGCAAAATATGTAAAAAAAATAGGAGAGGCATAAACCTCTCCTATCTAATAGAAAAAACTACTTGAATATTCGAAGAGGCTATGCCGCTTAGATCATTGTGGAAGAAGTTCCACAATCAAATATAATATATGCGTCCTGTCCAAGCTCGTCAATCTTTACTTGACGACGAGTAACACTAATTTTACCATCTGCTTCAGATACTGCACTTACAACCTGTCCTGCAACAGCAGTATCAGAAACATCTAGGTTTCTGATTGCAGATGTGATATCTGCAGGAGTAGCTTTAGCATTAAGTGCATCCTGTAAACCATCAACATTGCTAATAACATGATTGTGACTATCATCCGCTACAGTTACAGCAATGCTAATTGCTTCAGATCCATCAAAGTCTGCGCTACCAGTTGCATCACCAGTAAGACTAATTGCCCTAGCAGTTTTGAGTTTGTCTGCCGCAGTAGCATTATTTACCTTGATGGCTTTAACCTGTGCTGCAGTCTGATAGCCTTTTGCTTCAACAGCAGCCATAGTAGTCTTGCCATTCCATGCAGTACGCTCGTTAGCAGTGATATGAACTGTAGTGTTGCTGGTGTGGGTATCAATTTTAGACTGCACGTCTGACTTTGCGTCAGCAACTGCTTTTGAAACAGAACCTTCACCAGTGCCATTTAGAGTTGCAATAGCATTCTTATTAGTAGTAATCTGAGAATTCATAGCAGAAGCATCGCTTGCATGAGTAGAAATCCAATCAGAAATCTCTTTCAGAGTATCATAAGCTTCAGGGGCATCTGCAACAATACCAGCAACCGCATCTGCAACCTGTTTCTTAACAGATCCATCTCCAGTACCATTAAGTGTATCAATGGCAGTTTCAGTAGCAGTAACACGACCCTTAAGTGCAGTATCGTCATAAGTTGCATCAGCCTTAGCATCTGCAATCATCTGAACTACAGTCTTACCATCGGAAACTGTGCCGACCTTAGTTTCTAGAGCATCAACATCAGCCTGAGCATCTGAAATCATCTGAACTACAGTCTTGCTCCCAGAAACTGTACCAACCTTACCAGCGAGAGCATCAACATCAGCCTGAGCGTCCTCGCCAGCCTTCTTAGCTGCTGCAATGGCGGCATCCTTGCCATCTGCATATGACTTTGCAGAAGCAAGAGCCGCATTTGCGGAACCAGCAGCATCATAAGCGTTTGCATTAGTATATGCTGCAGAACCTAGACCTTTAACGGCAACATCGGAACCGTTGAATTTTACAGTACCGTTAGCAGTACCAGTGGCTAGAGTATAAACAGTCTCAGGAATTTCGATAGTGCTTACAGGAGTAGTGCCCCAAGAGCCATTAAGTGGCTTAGAATATAAATAGAACTTACGAGCATTGCCAGCATCTGCCTCAATTTTATATTGAGTGTCTGTATCCTGAATCTGATCAGCAATATAATTTGAAAGACCAGAAATTTCAGAGGCCGCATAAGTGGGCTTTGTGGATGCTTTTGCCCAGTCATATACGTCTGCTGCTTTACTAGAAATAAATTCAAGCTCACTAAACTTCTTAGTACCATCGCCAATTTTAATCAAAATTGCTGGTTCCTGCTGGACAGCACCAGTGGAAGCTGGAACAACTACAATACCAATCTCGCCATTTAAAAGAACAGGATCATTTTTAGTCCAATTGGAAAATGTGTCAATCTTATTACGAATACGTGTATTAAATGTCTTAGTAGCCATATTAATCAATCTCCTTTACATTAGAACAATAATTAAGCGTTGCCGCCATTTAGAACAAGCTCAGTGCCATCTTCAACATAAACCTTGCTAATGCCGACAGAGCCGACACTGAATACACCATTATTAGCAACAATTGTATCACCATCTGCCTGAGCAAGACCAAGAGAAGAAGCTGTAGCAGCAGGAATGTTAACAGACTTATCTGCGCCAATTGCAAGAGCAGTGCCATTAGCCTTAATAATCTCAATGACGTTTGCCTGGCCAGCATCCCAAGCAGCAACTTTCTCTTCATTAATGGCGTCAAGAACAGTCTTGTTGGTGTGTTCATGTGCCTTCGCATTTAAACCATTGACAGTAGACTGCAGCGCCTCAACATCATCAGATGCTGCTTTTTTATTAAGAATCTCCTGAAGACCAGTAACATTTGCAATCTCATGAGTATGAGAAGCTAGTGCATACTTTTCTACACCATCAACCTTGAGCGCTGCTTCAATCTGCTCTGCTACAGAAGTTTCACCAAGCTTTAATTTAATACCACTAACTTCCTCAGATAGAGAGGTTAGGTCAGCAGCAAGTGCATACTTGTCAGTTTCCCCATTTTTTAGAGCGGCATCAATAGCATTAGCGATTTGAGTTGCAACAGCAGTGCTGCCAACAAGAGTTTTAAGAGATGCAATATCGTCCTTGTTTGTATTGATCTGTGCATTCATTGTAGCTGCGTCAGTCTTATGAGTTGTGATCCACTCTGCAATTTCTTTGAGAGTATCAAAGCTCTCATCTGCACCAGCAACAATCTGTGCAATCTGGTAAGCGACAGAGCCAGATACATTTTTATCACCATTAAGTGTATCAATAGCTGCTTTATTTTCTGCGACTTGCTTTACAAGACCGCTATTTTCATCACCAACAGTAGTTTTTAAAGATGCAATAGCAGTAGAAAGACCTTCGACAGTAGTAGTATCAGGTTTTACCCAAGATATTTTACCATCCTCGGTCTTAACTAGCTGTGCGCCACCAACGGCATCAGCAAATCCAAGCAAATCTAGGGTGCCATCTGAATCTTTAACGAAAACATTTTCATTAATGGCAATATTGCCACCAACCTCTTTTAGAGTCTTATCTGGTTGAATAACATAAAGAGTAGCCTTAGAGTCCGCAACAACAGCAATTGTTTGACCATAATAATAAGTAGTTTCTGAGCTGCCCGCTTCTTGCGCTGAAGCAGCAGCAGCGGTAGCAAGTTCTAAGCTTTCAAAGTAGCTTTTTGCGTCAAGAGGGAACGCCGTTTGACGATTAAAAGCAACTGCAAAATCAAGTGTACCAAAATTCATAGCCATAATCTTTGTCCCCCTTTATTAGATTTTTACCGTATAAGAATTGGCTTTTGCAACAGGTTCAGCAAAGTCAGTTACATATACCTTATAAGCAATGCCAGTATCGGCACCAGCACCTGCAACAGTGACAGAAGACTTTGTAAAAGCACTCTTAATCTCTGCATTTAGTCCGTTAACATCCTTTACAGAAGATACGTCCTGTAGAGTCGCAGGGTAAGCAAAAATTACGCGAACTGCTCCAACTGGAATAGTTACAGTAAAGGAGCTTCCATTAGCAAGAGCCTTATTAGACTTGGTTAATCCACGAATAATAGTGCTATTTACTTCTGCCTTTTCAGTAACAGTACCATAGAAAGTATTTCGATAACCAGTGATCGCGCCAGAAGTCTTAGTAGCAGAACCAGCGGCAATCTTAACTTCTGGGCTAGATGTAGCTCCAAGGTTATCGACTGCAACTGCACCATCGCCATAATTTGCCTTTGCAGTAATCTTATAATTAGTGTTATCAGTGACAACAACGTCTGCGAAAGAACCAGAAGCGGTATCAGCAGTATTACCAGCAGTATCGCTAATCTCCCAAGAAGTAGCGGTAATACCCGTAGCTGGGCCATAAGTATAAGATCCTGCGCTTAAAGAAGCAGAATAAGTTGGAGAAACAGTAGTACCAACTTCGTATGCCTTTGCCTGTCCAAATGTTAAAGTCACAGCAGGATTAGACGTGATTGTTGGCTGTAATCTCTTTGAAAAAATCTCAGTTAGCGCCTCAGCGACAGACTTGCCTTTCGTAGCAAAGGTTGCAGTCTTTGTCTGTTCTTTTGTTAAGTTACCAACTTGAGTATAATTACCAGCCATAGTAATGTCGTTCTGAAGAATAACCTTGTCTGCATCAACTTTGCCAGTCATTGCCGCCCACTGAGTGCCATCATACATGAATGCACTCTGCTCATAAGTATTGCCATCAATTGTAGTCGTAATAACAACAATGTCGCCCTGAACTGCAACATTACCACCAAGTGCAGCAGCGATAGCATCAGAATCAGACTGAGAGGCATCTGTACGAGTGTACTTGTAAAGGCTATCTCTGTTCTGCGCTATAATATTCTCTATTGCTGCTTGGTCAGCTCCTGCATATGCAAGATCGTTCCATGCAGTAGAGCCATCACCAATTTTAAACTTATTAGTATCGTTTTCGACACCGAACTCGCCTTTGGACAAGATAGAATTTTTTGTCGTCCAAACTTCTGCGGTGTCATTTCTAATAATAATTTTCGTGTTTAGTGTTTTAGTCGCCATTGAATAAAACCCTCCTTAAAAATTAAGCGTTTCCGCCAAAAATAACAAGTTCATCTTCTTCATCTTGAACTATTTTATTAACAGTAATAGAATTAACTTCCAATGTACCATCAGAAGCAACAGAAACTTTATTAGAGTCTGTTGAAGTATTGATAATATCAGATGCTTTAAGCACAACTGCTCCAGTTTTACCATTTATAGACTCTACACCCGCCAATCCTGAACCACTTGGGACATCTATTGCTTCCCATTCAGTTGGCGAACCATCTGAACCAACAGCCTTAATTTTAACAATTTGACCAGAAGTCGCTCCAGTAATATTTAATGGATTCTTCACAGAATCTTTTAAAGCAGCAATATCATTTGCCATTTTTGCCGCACCAGTTGTGTCGTTCTTAATCCAATCTGCAACTTCTTTTAATGTATCAAAGTCTTCTGGGGCACCACTAATTACCCCTGCAATTGCATTAGCTACCGTCTCTTTAACAGACCCTGCGCCATCGCCAGATAATGATTTGATTGATTCTTCATTGGCTGCAATACGATTTTTGATTTCTGTATCGTCGTATTTTTCGAAACCCTGTTTTGCTTTTTCTATCTCGTTATCAACATACTCAGTCGTAGCATATAAAGTTAAATCTGGAGTGTTTTCTATCTCTGCATATGTATATGTCGGTTTTTCAGCTTGCTTTGCCCAAGCAGGAACAGTCGGATCAGTTTCCTCTGTCAAATAATCTCCAACAGGCTGATATACACCATCATGGTTATGATTTATGTCCGCCTTTTGATCTAATTTTTCATCTATATAACTTGCATCTGGAATATCTATATCATTCTCAAATTGACTTAATTTTGTTGGGGCATTTAAAATATTTTCCCAATCAATTTTATCAGCTGATCCTGTCCCTTCTTGATAAGGCAAGTCTGTCCATTTACTTTTTCCATCGCCAATTTTATGCTTTTTTGCAGTAATATCATATGCTGGTTCGCCTTCTCTTAAAATGGGGTTAACGATTTCCCATTCATCTGTTGTCGCTCTCCTGAATTGAAAAACAGTTTTTACAACGGTTGTCGCCATTCATTTCACCCCCTCTTTTTTAATAACCATAGACACCACCGCCATCATATATTATTAAACGGTCAGGATCTTCAGAGCCACCTGTATCGCCTGAACTACCACCCGATCCTGAAAATACTCCACCATAAGTACCTTCCTCAACATGAAATTCAATTTTGTTTGTAGCCATACGGATCTTGTCATTAACGCCATATAAACCTACTTCAAATTGTCCAGGAGTGGCTAAAACTTCAGGTGGAATATCACATATTAATCTTTCATTAAGATTTCTAACATAATAATTATTAAATACCGCTTTTAGATTTTCACAAGCTAACCAATCATCCGTTCTAAGCACAAATTCCATAAAAACAGAATTGCAATTTCCTGCAGCAAGATATTGATCTTTAAGAAGAATAAGTTGATTGTGATTCGCAGCTAATTTAATCTTTGCGTAAATATCAGACATTTTAACACTTCACACTCCTTTCCTTGTATGGAGTTTTAAAACCATATTGATTCTCCATCAATATAATCCAATGGAGCAGTGTCAACAATATGTTCTATTTCTTTTTCTTTCCATTTGTCTAGCAATGGATTGTAATATGGATAAAATCTCGGCTCAGGAAGATATAAATGCGTAGAAAGCTCATCATGTGCTTTATCATCTCTATTTATGCGAGGTTTATATTTGTTTATTAAATAAATCTCAAGCAAAAACATATCTGCCTCAGAATCACATATAGTATATTCTATACGTGTCGTTTCAATAATATCTAATTTCTTAACCATTGGCTTACCAAAAAAGTGTAGCCTTAAGCGATCAATTAAATCTTGTGAAGTTCTTCCAATATACACAAGTTCATTGCTATAATAAATCTTATAAAGTATATAATTCTTACAGTTCATGGTTATTCCATAGCTCGTATAACTTCTTAATAGATGGGCTCTTTCTAAAAACAAACACAAGACAGTCATTCTTGGTGTTTGTATATAAAATGTCTACCAAATCTTCACTTGCTCCATTCTGTAAATACTTATACGCCTGAACAACATTTACAACATAAATAACAGAGCTATTATCTGGATTGTATTCCTTGCCCGTAATTGTGCTCTTAACCATTCGTTTCTTCTCCTTTTGTTCCAATATAAATACCGCAAGATGCATCCACGTGTCACACACCTAGCGGCTAAAAAAATAGGATATTAACATTTTGAAGTAGTTAATATCCCATATGATTGTATTTAATTGTAACTACTTCGTAATTTATGCCTGTGCCTTCTTAAACTGAGTCGGTGCAACCTTCTCTTCAGGCTCGGCAATAATCTTTTCAATATCTTTCTTGACAATCTCGTTGAAAGAATCAAGCTCGGACAAGTCGCATGCCTTTAGCTTCTTCTGAGCTGTTTCCTTGGAGATATGGCCAAAATTAAACTCGTTTGCTGCAGAAAATGCATCATGGCAATTTTCACTACAGTAAAGTGCAAAGTAAGTTGGTTTATAACGATCCTGTGCACAATTGCCACAGTAACGATATTCCTTGCCACAACAAATGCACTTACGAGATTTTTTAACGTTCTGCATTTGCATTTCCTCCTTTAAATTTTTATATAACAAATGAGGGGGAGAGTATTTTTACTCTCCCCACATTAAATTATTCGTCGCCAGGAACAATAATCTGGAATAGTTTCTTATCCTTATCACAATATTCCTGCATTGCTTTACCAGAGAATGGATGAGTGCCATCAGTCTGGATGTTCCAGTCGAAGTCAGGGCTAAGCTTAAAGTTGGGGAAGATAATGTATGCGAATACGAGCTTGGTCTGATCGCAAACGTCACATCCAAGTACCTCAAGAACTAGCTTGCAAGCAGTTGGGAAGTTGTTAGCAGAGTTCATGACAGAAACTGCCTGAGCTGCCTCATACTCATAAATCACGAATAGCTGATCGCCCTTCTTGAGACCAGTAGGAGGAGTAAGGGTGCTACCACTAATAGCAAAATTAGAAGCAGAAGCAGAAGTGCTCTTAGTGAAGACGGTGCCAAGAGTACCATCACCATTTAGAGCATAAACATTTTTAATTTCCTCAAGAGGAACATGCTTTAAAGTGTAAGTAGCACTGCCGTCAATATCAATAGTCTCAAATGCAGGAGTAACAATCTTCTCTGAATCAGAAGCTACCTGCTTAGCAGAGCCAACCTGAGTTGCCATTAAGTTCATATCGTAAATAGCATTCTCTGCTGAGAATTCTGCATTCTTTGCACGATAAAATGTTGCGATGGGGACACCTAGAGCGTCAACTGCATCAGTGCTCTCAGAGCTGCAAGATAGGCTGGGGTTAGTGATCTGGTTTAGTGCGAACATAACAGAGTCATCAGTCTGAGAAAGAGCAACGCCTCTCACGACTCTATCAATTACGAAGTTATTCATATCAAAAGCCATAATAAATTACCTCCATTAAAATAATAAATTTAAATTTCAATATAATAAAAGAGCTAGTCTTTATCTAGCTCTCTCATCCAATTTAATTCTGATTTTTTAATTTTCTTGGTATCAATCATTCCTGAATACATTCCACGAAGTAATGCATCAGAATTGTTGATAACATTTAGTCTGGCAACATCATCCATAAATTCATATATCTGCATGTTGCGTACATAATCTTTTGTATATCCCATACGACATTTTACAGAAGAAACAAGTGGAGTTAAAAACGATTTATAAGGTTTATTTTTATTAATCTCAATTTGCTTTCTGTCTTCATCAATAAGAATTCTCTTAGTATATTTATTACCTGCATGTTCCACTTTCTTTTTCAGTCCATGGACTTTCCGCAAGTAATTTACGATACGCTCATAAATAAGCATATCTATAACAAGTCCAGTTTCTCTATCCGCAAGAACAATCTGATTATTCTGATTATTTTTGTACGGTTTAAGCTTAGACAAGTCAACATTCCCTAAAACAATTCTAGTCGTATCAACATCAAGTGTAGGAGCAAGCATCATGAACAGCTCGAAATCAGAAATTTCTTCCCAATCAATACCAAGATCCCAGAGCTGACTCTTCATATCACTGGGAATAGCTGTTATTGTGTGAACAACACTAAAATACTTACGTTCTCCATATTGAGCAATATCACCAATAGTTGGCTGTAGCACAGAAATATTTTCATTAATTACATATGGGTCTCCAAAATAAAGACCTAAAGAATCAATTTCTAATAAATCCATGCTCATCCACCTCATCGTTCATTCTTGACTGTGGTTTTAAATATCCACTATTAAGCCTCATATTCGGTTTAACAGCCTCAAACTTTAATGTACGACAAAAATAATCATTATCGGCAATACTTTCTCGGTTATAGACCAACTTAAGTTTTAAACCTAACAAATTACTCCAGTTAAAAATATCTTTGATTAGATATCCGAGCAAATCATGACGAGAAATTCCAATACCAGTATCAACATCATCACCATGACAAAATACAACAAATTGTATATATTGCATTTTCATCACTTCATTGTACTTCATATCTTCTATATCGTCCACAGAAAAACAAATAAAGTTTTTAACTTTGTCTTGAGTATCAGGGATTCTTATAAAAGGATATATGTTACAATTAAAATAATCTTCTGGATCTGCATGCACTCTTTCTAATTCAGTATTATGTAAATATTTAATAACATCTAAATCTTTACACAACTTTTCTTTAATCTGACGTTTTGCATAAAGAATATCATCATCAATATTTTGTAAATCACGACCCATTTCAGTTATCATAGACTTTCCACCTCCACCGTTAAAGTAGCGGCAGGAGTCTGTATTTTAGTAGGATCATCACAAACACTAATAACAATACTTCCGCCCATCATATTTAGAATTTGCAAGCATTTGAATTTTAAGTCCATTTGTTTTTCCGTATCGTAAACATACTGAATTCCAAACAGTTGCTCGTTATCTTTTTCGTAAATTATCTTATTCTTGTTAACAATAAATTCACTATTACTATTATCACAAACAAGTTCGTCATTAACATAAATAAACCCTACTGAACATATCAAAGTATCATTTTTGTAATACTCAATATGCCAATAAGGTTTACGAGAAACAAACTCTCCATTCTCATACAAGTTTGCAGTAAAAGTCTTATAACTTCCACCTGTTTTCATAACAGGAGCAACACCAGTATAAGAAATTACACTGGTCTCTACATCCCAAGTTTCTATAGGAGAGTGAATATTGTTGTCGTTAGTCCTTGCTTTATAATAATCGTACTCCACTCCAGTATTTTTGTCTGAGAAATTATTACTCTGGAAATTAATCCAAGAAACATTGTCTACGACATCAAATTCAAGCTCCTGTGTAAAAGTTAATTTAGTCAGACCAAAAGTAGTAGTATTCTCTACCTTAGAAACCTCCCATGCAACTCTACGCAAAGGATTGTCGCTAATGATAAAACGTTCGTTATAAGTTAAGGTATTTGTATCAGAATTAGTAGGAACAATTGCTTTCAATTGATTCTCTACCGTCTGAACATAATAATCCATCCAAACACCACTGTTATAACTAGATTGTGTTCTCTGTACAGCCCATGAAAAATATGTGCCAACATCAACATGTTTTCCTTCATATAATGGCCAGTCTTTTTCTTCAACTTCCCATTTTAACAAAAGATTACATTTTAAAATATAGAATTGTGGAAATTGTGGTCTATCATCACGAGCGACAATTAACCACAAATTATACACACCAAGATCATCTGGCACAAACACAAATGATCCAACTCTTATGTTAGGATTCCTTCCATGCTCAAGTGGTCTAAATTGTAGATAGTAATCTACACTATCACCAGAAATGCTATAATATGCATGCACCAGATACTTAGCATCTATAGGCTCAAAGCCCACAATTTTTTGCGGATTATATTTTTCAGTACCCTGAAATACAGCTTTAGCTTTCTTGTAACTAGCGAGCGTCTGTTCTGGGAAAATAACATCTTTATCTTGAATATAACATTTACGATACGCTACATCATTAGTAAAAGTAGCGTCCATAATCTTATCAGACTGATGCTTTAATACTTCTCCCATATTACGCCCCTGAAGTCTCATCCGATTATTAAACAAATCATACACCAGAATCAACCTCCTCTATTTCGTTTACAAGAGAACATGCATCTAAGATATCTTTTCTATACTTTAAAAAATCAGTTTCATAACGTGCTGATTCTAAAATACTCATTAACGTTATAATTTTAGGCTGTTCCATAAATAAACTATTTAATCCGCTAATACGCTGTAAAAGGGTTTGAAAATATTTATCCAATAATTCATATCCATCTTCTTTATATGGAAGCAACTTATAAATTGCCCCTTGAAGACGTATCTTTTCTTCATGTATTTGGTTTTGAGGCAGCACCCCGTATTTAAAATTCATACGCAACACCACCCTTAACCAAAATAATCATTTGTCACATAACTATAATCACGTGGTAGTTTTCTAGCTTCGGTAAACGTAGCGTCCCTGAGAGCTTTTAATGCTTCTATCTGATTTGCCTGACTAAAAAACTTCTCTTCTTTACCACCAATAAACTGATTTGTAAGCAATACACTATTAATCCTTTGATCAAGCCATGCACAAACCATATATAATGATAAAGTTTCAATTTCATAATTAGTTAAATCAGCATCAAATGTCTTGTCTTTATCATTTCTCTTAGATAAATCAGACTTACATCTAGTAAAATTTGCAATCGCGCTTGTTAACCAACCACACATCATTTCATCCAAATCTTCTTCTGGAAGAAGAGGAAGGTCATAATCTGTAATTCGGTTAAGAAAACGCTTAAAAATTGTTTCGTAGGAAGTCATTCCTTAACCTCCTTACTTGTTACTGAATTAGCAGCTTCAAATCCGTGCCCAAAATCTCATCAAGTGCATTAATCTTCGCTAAACTATCTAAAGATCCATTGAGAATCTTATCACTTGCGATATTCTTTATGGAATCTTTAAATCCAACTGGGATTTCACGAAGTCTCTTCTTAAACTGATTGATAGGAAGATTAAACAGATTATCTACATCAATAGCCGCAACCTTCTCATACAATGCCTTAAATTCTGGCCATTGCTCAAGAAGTTCTTCATCTTCAATCACAAAATATGGCGCATTTAAATATGCTGATCTTGTTGACCTTAATGCTTGAAGATCTTGAAATTCAACCTCGGTTGTATCACCATAATTTGACCATGTATAAAGAAGTTGAGATTTCTTACCTGGTAAAAGCAGCTCTCCAAAAGTTACAGACTTACAAAGGATAGGATCATCCATAGCAAACTTACGAGGAGCTTTCTTCGGAGCTGCTTCAATTACTTCTTTCTTTTCAATAGAGGTCTCTACCTCGGTTTTCTTAGTTCTTGTTGAATTCGCCATTAAAAATTTCTCCTTTTATTCCTTAAAATAATTTTGTATTGTCAATTATTACTTAATAATCTTCCAATAACCAAACTTAGCGTTGGTAACAACACCGATACCAAGCTTAGTCTGAACCTCGCTATCATATGTCATGTCCATATGAGCGCCTGCATCCTGTACCTGATACATACGAGTATCACCTTCATAAACGAGCTTGATCATAGGATCAATGCCAACAGGCATAATGAAGAGAACATCATTTGCAACTAGATACTGAGTGGTATCATTAAGCTTAAAGCCCTGCTTTAGCTCAACACCTTTATGTTTAACAAATTTTATTTTCCAATTTTACCCATGATAATGGTTCTCTGGTAACTGGGTGCTTACCAGCATGTTTCTGCTTTCCACAAATACAAGCCCTTATAGATTCTCTACAAATATTGTATTTTTCTGATGCAGATTTTATCGTTACAAACGACTCGTCCAGTTGTGGACAATATATATTTATTCCATTTTTGCCTTTGTGTGCAGCACTAATTTTTGCACGAGTCTCAGAAGAGCATTCTATGCTCCCACCATTTCCTGATTTCTTAGCTGCCTCACTTCGATTTATGTGCTGAATTACATTCCAATCAATAGATTTTACTTCATTACGTTCACATTCCGACATATTGATATATTCATCATAATACATAAAATCACGATGAATCTTTAACATTTCCCACATTGTAGTATTACTAATGTTATTATCAATATAACAATCTTTGATTGTATTATATATTTTATCATCACACAGTCTTATTACACGTCTTGCAGATGGATTTTTATAACCAGAAAATTTTTCTGCATACACCTTTCTTGCTTCTTCATATTCTTCTGGAGTTAATTCATATCTTTTTTGATTCTTGTCTTTCACAAAAGCCATTAATGTATATGCATGTGCCAATTTATCATCATCTGGATTTTCTTGAGCAAGCATTTTGTGTGCAATAAAATGTTCTCTAGCAAATAAATCAATTAAATTTTCATCATCGTCTGATCCATTTTTACATCTAGGGACAATATGATGTCTTTCGTGATATTCATCGTCATTCATAAAACGCCCACGAGTTTGTATAATATTATTGATAAATTCTTGATATTTCATATTTACCTCTTTAAAAAACATTATTGGAAAATAAAATACAGAGCGCTACCTCTGCGTTGTTGAAAAATTCAACCTCTATCTTTCGATAGAGAGCAGACTATATCTTCGTCCTTTCGGACGCGCACCACTTCGAACGCCAATCACTTGCGTCCTACTCCCTTGCGGGATAGTCGTTGAACCTTCATCTTGACTATAATTTTGTATTGTAATTATACCATATTTATTCAATTTTGTCAAGACACTTGGCTGCTGATTGTCCATTATAACTACACTTAGGGTTTAACCATATGTAATCTGTATTTGTTTTTTCTACTTTCGCAACTATCACGCTCGACTTTACAGTCCACGTTGTAGTCAATACAGCTTTAGGATTTTCCAGCAATTCAATGCGTTATTTTTCGATCTAATTTCTTAGACCGCGACCTATTTTATTTAAGTCTAATTCCTTCCCAATAGCCAAAACGACCAGTGGTATACATCTCATTCTTCATCTCGCTAGATGCCCAAGAAACATCATTTAGAGCAAACACGCTAGCAAGAGCTGCACGAGTACCCATGATTACAACTTCAGAATCAGAAGCCATACCAACATCCATGCATAGAGTGCGTAGAGTTTCCTTGGTAGAAGCATCAATAGCAGAAGACTTGTACCACTGAGCGCCTAGGGTAGCACCAATGCCCATTAGAGTCTCATAAAGAGCCTGATTGACATAACGATCAAATGCCTCAGTAATCTTACCAACTAGAGTTGCAAAATCCTCAACACCAGTAAGGAGTCTTTCAAATTCTGCATATACCTTCACTGCGTACCAGCTAGTCTCAACAGAGAAGACCTTGCCAGCACCTAATCTCTGGCGAATTATGTCGTGATGGTTGCCTGAAACCTTCATAACAGAAAGAACACTGTTGTCAGGAACATAAAACTCATTCTTGTCGCCAAGAGCAAGATTCTTAACATCAACATACTCTCTGAAGAAAGGATTCTGCTCCCATCCACTAACTAGAGCATCATCAATAGTCTCCTCGATAATATCAAAGAGAACTGCCTGATTCTTACGAATACCTCTTCTAATTTCAGCCTTTGTAGAATGCTCATCGCAACCAATTACCTGACGGAAAACTTCTACAATCTTATCATTTGCTTCCTTAGCGGAATAACCTTCGACTGTGCCACGAGCGGCATCAAGCATGAGCTTATTAAAAGCCATATAATCATTTGCATCATCATTAAATGCATGCTGAACTCTTGCATCAAAATTCATAAACTTAGACATAGTGAATTTCCTCCTTCCTTAATCCTTAAATTATACACCTAGGCTTACTACATGAAGTCTGTAGGAAGTGCTATTTGTATAGTTAACCTTTTCTACGATCTGAGCAACAAAGCCAGAATCACCTGCGCTAGCTGCTTCCTTATAAAGACCGCCATCAACGCTGACATAATTGCCAACAACAGGAGCAGTAGCAAGAGCAGTTATTGCATCTGCAGAAACTTCAAATATGTCGCCAACATAAAGTTCATAAGCACGAGCAATCTCGCCTGCGGCATTGTAGAAATACTTTTCCTCCTGGTAGTACTTACGATCACTATTGCTGTCTCTTATACACATCTCCGAGCCCACGAGACTACGCTGCATCTCGT
>ENA-OZVZ01000011-OZVZ01000011.1-human-gut-metagenome-genome-assembly--contig:-NODE-11-length-36526-cov-8.365057_pt1 | contig 36526 bp, 26 predicted proteins | sample MGYA00243450_ERZ654055 | MGnify/ENA primary metagenome ERZ654055 (study PRJEB26926, sample SAMN06164907) | human gut metagenome | biome: ENVO:00009003; feature: ENVO:2100002; material: ENVO:00002003... | reverse complement strand
TTCTGCGAAATACAGAACTAAAAGCTATACTTTTTTACTTGCGAAACTTGAATATATTTATTATTTTTAGGCTTGTTGTCTATAATGACAGCCTGCCAGGAGCCTGAATATGTGCTCCCTACAGCAGATCGTCAAGGTATTACGAGTCTGACAGCCATCTTTACCTCTGGTCCTTTTGCTGACAAGGAAATTGTTAAATATGCAATAACAGATGCTACGGCTGACAAGTATGTAATTCCTATTCCATGGTTCTATCCAGAAGATAGTGAGGATGAGACTACACCGTATATGACGGCCGTCAGAGTACAGGCCGAGCTGGCTCCTAATTGTACTATTGAACCCGGTCTGACAGTATTGGACCTGACTCAAGACAATTATTTTGTATATACTAATGCACAGGGCGAGAAACGTGAAATCTGTATTACTGGTGAGCGGACAAAATCAAGTAAATGTGAGTTGCTTTCTTTCTCCCTGCTTGAACCTGCAGTTTCTGGTGTTATCGACAAGAGTACAAATGTCATTTCCTTGATTAGTGCAGATGATTTAAGCTCTTGCTTGGCCGACATTACTTTGTCACCTCATGCTACTATTACGCCTGATCCCCGTGTAGAAGCTCTGAACTACAATGATGAAGTTACTTTCACAGTAGTAGCTCATAACGGCGTTGACAAGCAGGAATATGTAGTCAAGAAGACTATTCCAGAGAAGATACCTTACGGCTTCAATGCACCGCTTGAAGAATTGTTCAGCTTGGATGCAACTGCTGGCGCTTCTATACCTTGGAACACTACCAATGCTCCTACATTGGGTGTTGTAGGTGGACAGCTGGTTGTTTGTATGGGTGATGGAACGACTCCTCTCTATTTTAACCAAGAAACAGGAAGTAAGGGTGGTACTATAAATCTGGGCTCTGCACAAGCAGGTTGCGTCACTAGTGATGAGGGTGGACATCTGCTTATCTGTAATAAGGTCGATGCAGGTGGTCAATGCAATATTTTTGTTACTTCTTCTGTGAAAGATGCTCCTCAGCCTTTCTATACGTTCACTAATAATACAGGTCTGCCTACAGGTGCGAAGATGAAGGTAATAGGTGATGTGACAAAAGATGCTGTGATAATCTTAACCAACGATGGTATTGACGGTGTTACTACTTCAAGTGTCTTTACTCGTATCGTAGTAACCAATGGGGAAATTAAAACTCCTGAAGTGGTTGATATCTCTTCTACAGGTTTGGCCTGGGGTTCAGCACCAGTTAATTCAACTTCTGTAGTTCCGGCCTCTACCAATGTAACGGAAGGTTACTTCCTGTCATACTATGACAAGAATATCCTGACTTATTTGAATGGTAACAACCAGATTGCAGCTCAGTTGGCTAACAGCAGTGGTAATAGCTGGGCACAGAATCAGAACTGTCTGGATACTAAGAAGTTCAACAATGCTCATTATCTGGCTATGCTGCTTGTTTCTCACTTCCCGATGTGGGGTGTTGGCCCACAGTTGTATCTGTATGATATCACAAGCAAGGGCTCTTTGGGCAATGATGTATTTACTTCACCGGCATTGACATTCAAGGCTGATGCTTTGAAATGGTATCAACAAGGTGAATCGAAGACCGCTTCGGGCGATGTACTGATTGCTCCGTCAACTAACGGTTTCAAGATTTACGTTTACTACTATGACAATAACAGTGCTACTATCGGTGGCTTTGCTGCTGATTGTATCCAGAAATAATTTGGTAAATTAAGAGTTTCCAGGAGGCTCGGGAAGCTGGGTCTCCTGGATTTTTAATGAATGACGAACTATTTGGAAAATAATTATTTGCGATGAAGTTTTTTAGATATTCTAATGCCATTGCGGCTTTGTGTTGTATGTTCTTGTTGGGAGCTTGCAAAGACAGTAATGACGGTATATCTGATTGGCCTTGGGAGGGAGATACGGATGAACCGGAACAACCGGTTGAAGTTAAACCTCGTTTTATTTGGATTGATGCTGCTGCCAATTTCCCCGATTATGCTAACAGTAAAGAAAATATAGAACGTGACTTGGCGAAAGCTAAAGAAGCCGGTTTCACTGACATTGTGGTGGATGTGCGTCCTACTATGGGCGATGTATTGTTTCAGACCTCGGCTGTAGAGCAAGTGAAGAAGTTGGACTATTGGAGTGACAATGGTTATGTTTATTTTGAACGTACGGAGACTTGGGACTATTTGCAAGCCTTTATTGACGCCGGGCATAAATTGGGACTGAAAGTCAATGCTTCTATCAATACCTTTGTAGGTGGTAACCTTTATCCTTATGGCTTGGGCGAACAAGGGCTGCTTTTCAGAGACGCTTCTAAAAAAGAATGGGCCACTACGCTTAATCTGGAGGGAGGTCTTACCAATGCTATGGATATGACGGCTGCAAACGACCCCAATAATGTGTATGGCACAAAATTCCTGAATCCGGCGAATGACGAAGTTCAGCAGTTCATTCTTCAACTGTTAGGCGACTTGGCCAAATATGATATAGATGGCATATTCCTGGACCGTTGCCGTTACAATGACTTTGCTTCTGATTTTTCTACTATTTCCAAGCAGAAGTTTGAAGAATATATTGGTGAGACGGTCGAAAATTTCCCCGATGACATCATTAAGCCCGGAAGTAGCTATTATCCGCTACCTTCTCCGCAACCCAAGTACATGAAGCAGTGGTTGGAATTTCGCGCAAAAGTCATTCATGACTTCATAGCCAAGGCGCGCGATAAGGTGAAATCTGTTAATCCAGACTTGCGCTTCGGAGTATATGTCGGTGCCTGGTATTCGACTTACTATGAAGTAGGTGTCAACTGGGCCAGTCCTAAGTATGACACTTCTGCCGAGTATCCTAATTGGGCAACAGCTAGGTACAAAGACTATGGCTATGCCGATATGCTCGACTTTATGTTGCTTGGAGCCTATGCTTCGGTCGATGAGATATATGGTAGCGGAGAATGGAACATGCAAGGCTTCTGTAAGAATGCTAAAAAACTTCTGATGGGCGATGTCAAGTTTGCCGGTGGTCCGGATATAGGTAATAGCACAGGTTGGACCGATGGCGGACAAGGAGCCAAAATACCTCAGACCATAGATGCCTGCATCAATGTGGCTGATGGCTATTTTGTCTTTGACATGGTACATGTTAAGATGTACGACTATTGGAATGATTTCAAGAAGGGATTTGACGATTACCTGAGTTCCGTACAGCAATAGATTGATTAATTTAAAACTTAACACATCCCCCTACTTAATCAAAAAGAAGCTGTCTCTTGCATTTCCGTTAGTTGAAAGGACAGCTTCTTTTATATATAATGATATTATGAAGAATTCAATACTTTCTTTATTCTTTTTTTGTTTGTTGGTTTCCTTCAGTGCAAGGGCTTCCGAACGGTTGATTAAGGCTACCTTCATCCAACCATATCTGGTAGAACAGTGGGACGATAGCCGGTGGAAGCAGGAGTTCAAGTCGCTCAAGGCGGCAGGTATGGAATATGTTATCTTCATGCACACCGTTCATACAGACCAGGAGGGAAATACTACGGCAGTTTATCCTTCGGCTCTGCCTGGTGTGTCGGGCAATAAGAACGATTTGCTTGAAAACTGTCTGCGCAATGCTCGCCGGGCAGGATTTAAAGTATTTGTAGGACTGAATTTCAATGAGGCCTGGTGGAAAGCTGACTTTACTCCGCAATGGCTTATGCAGCAGATGGAGTTTGGAAATCAAGTGGCTGAGGAGTTGATAGGGCGCTATAAGTCGCGCTACAAGGATACCATGTATGGCTGGTATTGGGTTTGGGAAGTAGATAATTCATATTGCAAGACACCGATGCATCGGGAGTTTCTTGTCAAGGCTTTGAATATGAATCTGGATTATCTACATCAGCAGACCAAAGGTATGCCATTCCTGTTATCGCCTTTCATGAACAGTCAGAATGGTACTGCGGCTCAGTGTGCTGAAATGTGGAAGTATGTATTGACTAATGCACATTTTCAGGATGGTGATATTTTTGCACCGCAAGATTGTATCGGTTCCGGTTTCCTTAACTTGGGTGAAGTGGCTGACTGGTTTTCTGCTTTGGCTGATGTAATTCCGACTACTCCGCGTATTCGTTTTGTGGCCAATGTAGAGATGTTCGACCAACGTTTTTGGACAACAGCGACTTTAGACAGGATTCAGCGTCAGATGGATTTGCTCTCTCCATACGTTTCAGGGTTCATTTGTTTTGCCTATTCTCACTATTACAGTCCTTGGTTGCGCCATCCGGCTTTCCATGAAGCTTATACTTATTATGCTCAGAAGGGCTGCTTGCCATTTCTAGTCACACCTTTACCGGTGTCACAGTTGGCTTGGATGCAGAATGAAAAGCAGGGCGTATTTTTGTCGTGGAAGGACGAGAGCAAACCGCAGGCTGTAGGCTACCATATATATAAAGAAGGCCAATTGGTAGGTGATGTCCAGCGCAAGAAGGAGGAGGCTGAGCCATTCGGAATGTTTACTGTCAGGGAGGCAGGCACGTACGAAGTAGCTGCTTACAACGTGTGTGGAGCGGAGTCGGTGAAGACACAAGTTACCGTGCCCGACTATTTGTTCGGACAGCGAATCTGCGGACGGGTTACTTGTCAAGGAAAAGGTATTGCAGGGGTAGTGGTGACTGATGGTTTCGACTGCGTGGCTACTGACGGACAGGGTCGGTATGAGTTGAAACGTAACCGCGGAGCGCGTTTCGTTTACATCAGTTCGCCTGCGGGTTATCTGGTTCCTGTGAGTGAGCAGACTATTCCTCAGTTTTATTTGCCACTGGATTCGTTAAAGGAAAAAGACTATGATTTTGAGTTACTGAAAAATCCGAAGGACGATAACCGTCACACATTCTTGGTGCAGGCCGATGTGCAGGCCACTTCGGAGAAGGATATAGCAGGCTATCGTGCCTATTTACAGGATGTACAGGAATTGCTGCGTACTTCGGACGGTCAGTCTGATGTATTCGGTATTGATTGTGGTGATATTGTAGGTGATTCACCGCAACTGTTTCCTTCATACATACAAGCGTCATCGACTTTGGACATTCCGGTTTATCGGGCTATTGGCAACCATGACATGACTTACGGTGGTCGCACTTTTGAGTATTCTTACCGTACTTTCGAAGACTATTTTGGTCCCATCTATTACTCTTTCAACAGAGGTAAGGCACACTACATTGTGCTTGACAACTGTTTCTATGTCAATCGCGATTATCAGTACATCGGTTATATCGATGAACGCACGTTTGCCTGGCTGGAGCAGGATTTACGTTTTGTAGCAAAGGGAAGTCCAGTGTTCGTTGTGGTACATATCCCAACCAGTCTGACTCCGAAACTACAGTGGAATGCTTTATTGCAGGATGAAACCAGCAATGCTTCCGGTCTGTACCGGATGTTGGAAGGATATGATGCACATATCATTTCGGGACATACGCATTTCAATCTGAACGTTTGCTTTAATGATTCACTGATGGAACACAACACGGCTGCCGTGTGTGGCATCTGGTGGAAGGCCGACATCTGTATGGACGGCACACCGGCCGGATATGGCGTTTATGAAGTGGATGGTACGGACGTGAAGTGGTATTATAAGAGTGCAGGCCAGTCCAAGGATTATCAGTTCCGGGCTTATCCTGTGGGTGCCAGCAGGGAGTATCCCAAAGATATCATAGCCAATGTATGGAACTGGGATGAGAAATGGAAGGTGGAATGGTATGAAGATGGGAAACGGATGGGCGAGATGACCCGTTTTACCGGTTATGACCCTGATGCTGAGGCCATTTGCTCAGATAAGGAAAGAGTGCAGTATGACTGGATTTCACCGGTGCAGACCAGTCATTTGTTCAGAGCTACTCCCCGCAGTAAGACTTCAAAAGTAGAGATAAAGGTAACTGACCGCTTTGGAAATGTATTTAGTCAGTTATTGAAATAAGAGGAAAAGATTTCTATATGAGTATACGGCCCTTTCGTTTAAATTGTGGTATCCGGCATTTGCCATCAGTTTGTCCTCACAAACAGGTAGGAATGTTTATCAGGAAACTCAGTCAGGGCAATTTAGTTTCATTTGTTGAAACTACTGGTTTCGTCCGTTGAAACTAATGGTTTCATCCAATGAAACCAATCTGAAACTTTACTCTTAAGATGAAAGAACCGTGTAAATGAGTATGTAAAAAGGAAAGGAAGATATGAAAAGATTAGTTAGTTTGTTTAGCTTGCTGCTTTTGTGGTCAGCTCTCTATGCCAAAGTAACACTCCCCTCCATTTGGGGTGACGGTATGGTGCTGCAGCAGCAATCAAAAGTTGTTTTCACAGGCCAGTCAACAACTGGTAAGAAAGTGTATGCCGTGGCTTCGTGGAACGGCAAGAAAGTCTATGCCGACCGTCAGGAAGGGCAACAATGGACATTGACGCTGGAGACTCCGGCCTATGGTGGCCCTTATACCATTACTTTTAACGATGGTGACAAGTTGGTATTAAAGAATATTCTGATAGGTGAAGTTTGGTTCTGTTCCGGTCAGTCCAATATGGAGATGCCTGTCAAAGGTTTCCGTGGTCAGCCTGTCTATGGCTCTCAGCCCTATATTGTGTCGGCTAATGCCAAACGTCCTCTGAGGCTCTACACAGTGAAGAATGCCTGGAGCACTACTCCGAAGACAGAGGGTATTGACGGATATTGGACGGAACTTTCGCCTAAGGAAGTAGCTAATTTCAGTGCCACTGCATATTTCTTCGGCGATTTACTCCAACGTACGCTTGATGTACCTGTAGGATTGATACATTGTGCCTGGAGTGCTTCGAAAATTGAAGCTTGGATGAGCCGTGAGACGTTGGAGCAGTTTGCTGAGGTAGAGCTGCCCGATGTGCAGGCTACAGAATTCGGTTGGCCGGCCGGCACACCGACTCTGCTATGGAATGCCATGGTCAACCCGTGGAAAGGTTTTCCCGTGAAGGGAGTCATCTGGTATCAGGGTGAGGCCAACAGCCCGGCCCCAGCTCTCTATAAGAAACTTTTTCCTGCCATGGTAGCCGAGTGGCGCGCTTTTTTCCAGTCACCCGAACTTCCGTTCTATTATGTCCAGATTGCTCCCTGGCAATCGGAAGGTAGTGATAAGTTCGATTGGGCTCTCTTCAGACAATCTCAGCTTGAACTGATGTACGAAGTGCCCGGCACAGGCATGGTGATTACCACCGATGCCGGCAGCGAGAAGTTTATCCATCCACCTTATAAGATAAAAGTAGGTGAGCGTCTGGCTTATTGGGCTTTGGCACGTACTTATGGTTTGGAGGGTTTTACCTATTCAGGCCCCATCTATCGGCAATGTCAGATGAATGGCCGGCAAGTTGAGGTAGACTTTGAATTTGGTGAGGACGGCCTTGGACCCGAGAATCAGTTGGTAGAAGGCTTTGAGCTTGTTGACGAGGCTGGTAATATACATCCTGCCAAGGCAGAGATTATTGGTGGAAGTTCGAAGGTAAAGGTATGGAACGATTCTGTTCCGAGTCCGGTAGAAGTGCGCTATTGTTTTCGCAACTACAAGGTCGGAACATTGCAAAACAATGCCGGACTTCCGGCCGCTCCTTTTCGGGCAGTCATAAAATAGAAACAAGTATTAATCAATAAAACATGTATATACCAATGAAAAAACTAAGTTTGAAAAAGTCTCTTTTACTGCTTGCCTCGGGCATGCTTGTGTTGACTTCTTGTGGTGGAACCAAGAAAAAGGCCGAAGTGTCAGAAACGCCAGTCAAGCCGGCATTGATGTGGTTTGATGCCGAAGCCAACTTTGGACGTTTCAATCAGAAAGACTCCATTGACTATTATTTGCAAAAGATAAAGTCACTCGGGTTCACACATGCTATTGTCGACGTACGTCCCATTACCGGTGAAGTACTCTATGACAGCAAGTATGCACCACGTATGGAAGAGTGGAATGGTGCTAAGCGTGGCGACTTTGATTATCTGGGCTATTTCATTCAGCAGGGACATAAGCTTGGATTACAGGTACATGCTTCGTTGAATGTATTCTGTGCCGGTCACAATTATTTTGACCGTGGTATGGTCTACAGTGGCCATCCGGAATGGGCGTCCATGGTTTACAATCCTGAAAAAGGGATTATCTCTATCATGGAAGAAAAACATAAGTATGGGGCCATGATTAATCCGCTCAACGAGGAATATCGTACGCATATTCTTAATGTGCTGAAAGAGTTGGTTGGAAAATATCCCGATTTGGACGGACTGATGCTCGACCGTGTACGCTATGATGGCATCAGTGCCGACTTCTCACCGCTTTCGCGCAGCAAGTTCGAAGAGTATATTGGTGCTAAGGTAGAGAACTTTCCGCAGGACATCCTGACTTGGGAAAAGACAGCAGACGGAAAGTTTGTGCCCAAACGTGGCAAGCTGGCTTTGAAGTGGTTTGAGTGGCGTACAAAGACGATTACCGATTTTATGGCTTTGGCCCGTAAGGAAGTGAAGTCTGTGAATCCCAACATCTCGTTTGGTACATATACAGGTGCCTGGTATCCTTCTTACTATGAGGTGGGTGTAAACTTTGCCAGCAAGAACTACGACCCCAGCAAGGATTTTGATTGGGCTACTCCTGAGTATAAGAACTATGGCTATGCCGAACTGATTGACCTGTATGCTACCGGCAATTACTACACGGACATTACGATAGAAGAATATCAGAAGAATGGTCATAGCGTTTGGAACGAAACAGACAGCCAAGCACAGTCGGGTACATGGTATTGTGTGGAAGGTTCGTGTCAGCACCTGCGTACTATATTGAAAGATAATAAGTTCATGGGTGGAATCCTGGTGGACCAGTTCTATGACAATCCGGCCAAACTGTCGAAGACAATAGCCATGAACCTGAAGCTTTCAGATGGTCTGATGGTGTTTGACATCGTACATATCATCAGTAAGAATCTTTGGAAAGAGGTGGAAGAAGGCATGAGAGAAGGAGGAGCTTGCCGATGAAAGGACGTGCCTACTCGTTGGATGCCCTTCGTGGATATGCTATTCTGACGATGGTGCTTTCGGCCACCGTTGCGGGCAGTATTCTGCCCGCATGGATGTACCATGCTCAGACACCGCCACCCACACATGCCTTCAATCCCGAATTGCCGGGGCTGACGTGGGTGGATTTGGTCTTTCCTTTTTTCCTGTTTGCTATGGGGGCGGCATTCCCGTTCTCCATTCGTAAGCGGAAAGAAAAGGGAGAGAGTGAGTTGAGGCTGGTGTATGATGCGTTGAAGCGTGGCGTGCAACTTACGTTTTTTGCCATCTTCATCCAGCATTTCTACCCTTATATGCTGAGTAGCCCGCAGGACATGCGCGCCTGGCTGCTGGCCATAGCTTGTTTTGCGGTTCTGTTTCCCATGTTCATGCGTTTACCGTTTCCCTTGCCGGCATGGGGACATACGGCAGTTAAACTGGGAGCTTATGCGGTGGCAGTAGTCATGCTGCTTACGGTGAACTATGCAGATGGGCGTGAGTTTAGCTTGTATACCAGTAACATCATTATTCTGTTACTGGCCAATATGGCCATTTTCGGTTCCATCATTTATTTGTTTACGATGGACAACAAGTGGGCACGCATTGCAGTACTGTTGGTGCTGGCCGGTATTATACTGAGTAGTGAGGTGGAAGGTTCCTGGACAAGTACTCTGTTTGGCTTTACTCCTGTTTCCTGGATGTATCGTTTCGATTACTTGAAGTACCTGTTCATTGTGCTGCCGGGTAGTTTGGCCGGTGACTTCCTACTGGAATGGATGAACAGGCGAGGGCACGAAGAAGGAGAGGATAAAAATGACCGCAAAGCCTATGCTGCTCTGTCTTTGTCGGTAGCAATCATTGTGTGCAATCTGGTAGGACTGTATAACCGGTGGCTTCATGTCAATCTGGTTGTGAACATCCTGCTGCTTTTGGCTGGTTGGTGGCTGTTGCGCAAGTCGGCGGGCAGTGCTTCGTTGTGGAAAGAGTTGTTCAATATGGGTGCATTCCTGTTGTTGGTGGGCTTGTGTCTGGAGCCGTTTCAAGGTGGTATAAAGAAGGACGTGGCCACTTTCAGCTACTTCTTTGTTACTTCAGGTTTGGCTTGCATGGCCTTGATAGTATTTCACATCCTGTGCGATTATTTTCATTGTCGGAAGTCTACCTCGTGGCTTGTCATGTCAGGTCAGAATCCGATGATTGCCTATGTGGCCGGCGATTTGCTGGTGATACCTGTATTGCAGATGACCGGGCTGTTTCCATTACTGTCTTATTTGCATTCCAATCCTTGGTTGGGATTTTTGCAAGGGCTGCTGCTTACTTCTCTGTCGTTGTTGGTTACCATCTTCTTTACCCGTATCAAGTGGTTCTGGAGGACTTGATTAGACATATGTGATTAATTTTAATTTGAATGTAAAATAAGTATTCTGATGGATAAAGGAACTGTATTAAGATGGCTTATTTCGTTTGCAATGTGCGTATCGTTGTTTATCATTCCCGTTAGTGGACAACGTGTAGAAAATCATTTTGTCAAACCAATCACTGGCACTTGGATAAACCTAGCCTATCAGGATGTGCGTAACAAGTACACCAATCCGCAGCATTTTGATTATACAGCCCCAGCTTTATGGAGGCAGAAGATAAAAGAACTTTCTGAGATGGGGATTGAATATCTTGTTTTTATGGCTGTGGCCAATGAAGGGAAGGCATATTATCCTTCTAAATTGATGCCTCATGCATATGCTCCCGAGAAAGAAAGTCCGGTGGATGTTATTATGGATATGGCGGACGAATTGGGAATGAAAGTTTTTATGAGCACGGGCTGGGCAAAAAATCAGGATGACAATTTGCAGGATCCGGCAATCAAGCAACGTCAGCTTCAGATGATGGAGGAACTGGCAGCTCTGTATAGAAACCATAAAGCATTCTATGGTTGGTATTTGCCGGTAGAAGATTGTCTTTGTCCGATTTTTGCGGAACATGCTGTACAGTCGGTCAATACATTGGTAGAGAAAGCACGGGTATTGACTCCTGGAAAGAAAACTTTGATATCTCCTTATGGCATTGTGAATTCTGCTTTTGATGACCCGGCTTATGAAAGGCAGTTGGCCAAATTGAAGGTTGATATCATTGCCTATCAAGATGAAATTGGATGTGTCCGCGAGCAGTTTCCTCTTCTTCGTTTGAAACGAAGTTGGGAAAAATTGCGTGCGATCCATGACAGATTGGGCATTGCATTGTGGGCGAATTGTGAGACCTTTACATGGGAAAACGAAACCAATGATCGTGCTTCTGCTTTAATTCCTTCTGCTTATTCGCGCTTGTTGTCCCAGCAGGTGGCTGCATCGGTTGCAGGGGTAGAAACTATCACATCCTTTATGATGTACGGCTTGTTTGACAAGCCTGATTCGCCGTTTCAACTGGGGCAGCCAATTTGGTCGAATAAGGCATATACAGATTATATGGCTTGGAAGAACGGTGATAAGTATTGGAACTATCTGGCTGCTTCTTTTGCAGGTACGTTAATAAGCGGTGAGATTGCAAAGACAGACAATGTGTTGTGGCAAAAGATGCTGGATGGAAAACTGGCCGAAGAAAGCAGTGCAGATACGTGTTGGGTGGAATTTGCCCCCGGGTATCATGAGCTATTTTTTGATTTTGGGAAAATAGTACATTTGAAGCAGTTCATGTTTCGTGTGCTGAATTATAAATCTCAAGATATCTGTTTGCCGGAAAATATCAGTTTGTCAGTTTCCGATGACGGCATACGATATCATTTGGTCGCAATGAAGAATGTTCCGTGTTGGCCGAATGCAAAGCATGACATCTGGATTGATGGGATTTTGTTTGATGAGATAATGGAGAACGGGCGGTATATAAAAATAGCTTTTGAAGCTTCTCATAGAGTCTGCATCGACGAATTGTATGTTAATCCTATCCTTGGGAAATAAGGGGAGAACCTCAGCTCCACCCTTCCAGTCCTGACCTTTGTGAACATAAAGTTGACTTTGGAAGAAGGAGTGGGGAGGGGGAGGAAACTGTTCAGCCCATCTTTCCGTGGGGAGAGATGGGCTGAATGTTTATGATATGCTAGCCAGGTTCAGTCGAACAGGCTCTTGAACTTGCGGAAGATTTTTTCCTTGATGGAGGCGTTGGGCTTGAAGTTGTCCGAGGTTTCCATTTCTTCCAGCGCTTTCTTCTCGTCTTTGCTCAGGGCTTCGGGCACGTAGATGCTGACGTTGACAAGCAGGTCACCGGTGCCATAGCCGTTGACGCTGGGAAGTCCCTTGTTGCGCAGGCGGAGAACCTTGCCAGGCTGGGTACCCGGTTCGATCTTTACTTTCACCTTGCCGTCGATGGTGGGGATTTCTACGGCTCCTCCCAAAGCTGCGGTAGGGAAGCTCAACAGGAGGTTGTAGATGAGGTCGTTCTCCTCGCGGATCAGTTCCTTGTCCGGTTCTTCTTCGATGAGGACCAGCAGATCGCCCGGCACGCCGTTGTGCTTGCCTGCGTTTCCTTTGCCGTTCATGGAGAGTTGCATGCCTTCGGCTACACCGGCCGGTATCTTGACTGTTACTACTTCTTCGCCATAGACGATACCTTCGCCCGCACACTCTTTACATTTATTCTTGATGACTTTACCTTCGCCGCCGCAGGTAGGGCAGGTGGTACGTGTCTGCATGGTGCCCAGAATGGTCTGCTGGTTGCGAATGACGGAGCCGGAACCTTTACAGGTAGGACAGGTTTCGCTTCCTCCATTGCCTTCGGCACCGGTGCCGTGGCAGTGGGTACAGGTGACGTACTTTTTCAGTTTGAATTTCTTTTCTACACCAGTAGATATTTCTTTCAGGTTGAGCTTCACCTTGACGCGGAGGTCGGAACCACGGAAACGACGCTGCTGGGCGCCACCTCCTCCGCCAAAACCACCGAAACCGCCAAAGCCTCCTCCGTGTCCGCCGAAGATGTCGCCGAACATGGAGAAGATATCGTCCATGGACATGCCACCACTGAATCCGCCGAAGGGGCCTCCGTTGCCTGCCGCACCGCTCATGCCTGCAAAGCCGAACTGGTCGTAGCGGGCGCGTTTGTCGGGATTGCTCAACACGTCATAGGCTTCCGCTGCTTCCTTGAATTTCTCTTCCGCTTCCTTGTCGCCCGGGTTCTTGTCGGGGTGATATTGGATGGCTTTCTTGCGGTAGGCTTTCTTTATCTCGTCGGCCGATGCGTTCTTGTCTACTCCCAGTACCTCGTAGTAATCTCTTTTTTCCATAATTCAACTTGTCTCCTTATTCTCCGACTACCACTTTGGCATGACGGATTACCTTGTCGTTTAATGTATATCCAGTCTGGACACAGTCCAGGATTTTGCCTTTCAGTTCTTCTGCCGGAGCGGGGATGACAGCGATGGCTTCGTGGAAGTCGGTGTTGAGGGGCTGTTCCTTGGTCTCGATGACTTTCACTCCATTCTGTCCGAGAACGGTCATGAACTTGTTGTAGATCAGTTCGACACCTTCTCTGACGGCGGCTACGTCTTCGGCCGTTTCCATGTTCTTCAGTGCGCGTTCGAAATCGTCCACGATGGGCAGGATGCTGCTGATGCTTTTTTCGCCTCCGTTCAGGATCAGTTCTGCTTTCTCCTTCATGGTGCGTTTGCGGTAATTGTCGAATTCGGCTGAAAGGCGCAGGTACTTGTCCTTCATATTGGCCAGCTCTTCCTGTGTCTTGGTCAGCTCGTCTACTTGCTCTGTTTCTTCAGTCCCGGCCTGTTCCTGTGTCTCGGCTGCCGTTTTTTCAGTTTCGCCCTGGTCTTGTTGTCCCGTATGGGCAGTGTGAGCTTTCAGCTCTTCTTCGTTCATGGTTTCTTTTTTCGGATCCATATCTATTTTTCTTTTTTGTTATTACTGCGGATGGACGGTCGGACGTATCCGACGCGTCTTGTTACTTTTCTTTCCAGCAAAAACTTTGCCAAAATGTCTACTTTTTCAGAAAACGCCGCAAAGTTACGATTTTTATGTCACATTGGCAGTGTGGAAAGAAGACAATTGTGTATCTTTGCACCTCCGTTTTTAAGGTATTAGTAATAACAAGATAAAGATAATTCATGATTACAGTTTCTAATGTTTCGGTACAGTTTGGTAAAAGGGTGTTGTTCAACGACGTCAACCTGAAGTTTACCAGCGGCAATTGTTATGGTGTCATCGGTGCCAACGGTGCAGGCAAGTCTACTTTTCTCAAGACGATTTCCGGAGAGTTGGAGCCTACAACGGGGTCGATAACTTTGGGACCGGGCGAACGCCTGTCTGTACTTAGCCAGGACCACTTCAAGTGGGATGCTTATACGGTAATGGATACGGTGATGATGGGCCATACGGTGTTGTGGGACATCATGAAGCAACGTGAAGCCCTCTATGCCAAAGAAGATTTTACGGACGAGGACGGCATGAAGGTGTCCGAACTGGAGGAGAAGTTTGCCGAGCTGGACGGTTGGAATGCCGAGAGTGATGCGGCCTCCTTGCTGAGCGGCTTGGGCATTAAGGAAGACAAGCACTATGTGCTGATGAGCGAACTGAACAACAAGGAGAAGGTGCGTGTCATGCTGGCACAGGCTTTGTATGGAAATCCCGATAACCTGTTGCTGGACGAGCCGACCAACGACTTGGATATGGAGACGGTGACCTGGCTGGAGGAATACCTCTCGAACTTCGAACATACGGTGCTCGTTGTGAGCCACGACCGTCACTTCCTCGACTCGGTCTGTACGCATACCATCGATATCGATTATGGAAAAATCAACCTCTTCGCTGGTAACTACAGCTTCTGGTACGAATCGAGCCAGCTAGCCTTGCGTCAGCAACAGAACCAGAAGGCCAAAGCCGAGGAGAAGCGCAAAGAGCTGGAAGAGTTTATCCGCCGTTTCAGTGCCAACGTGGCCAAAAGCAAGCAGACGACGAGCCGCAAGAAGATGCTCGAGAAACTGAATGTGGAGGAAATCAAGCCTTCGTCGCGCAAATATCCTGGCATCATCTTTACGCCGGAACGCGAACCGGGCAATCAGATCTTGGAGGTTTCGGGCCTGACCAAGTCTTTGGAAGACGGTACAGTGCTTTTCCGCGATGTGAATTTCAATGTGGAGAAAGGCGACAAAATTGTATTCCTGTCGCACGACCCGCGTGCCATGACGGCTTTGTTCGAGATTATCAACGGCAATATGAAGCCTGATGCCGGACACTATAACTGGGGTGTGACCATTACGACGGCCTATCTGCCGTTGGACAACACGTCGTTCTTCAACACAGACCTGAACCTGGTCGACTGGCTCAGCCAGTTTGGCGAAGGAAATGAGGTCTATATGAAGAGCTTCCTGGGACGTATGCTTTTCTCGGGCGAGGAAGTACTGAAGAAAGCCAGTGTGCTGTCGGGAGGCGAGAAAATGCGTTGTATGATTGCCCGTATGCAGCTGCGCAATGCCAACTGTCTGATCTTGGATACGCCGACCAACCACCTCGACCTTGAGTCTATCCAGGCCTTCAACAACAACCTGAAGATTTACAAGGGAAATGTCCTGTTTGCGTCGCATGACCATGAGTTCATCCAGACGGTAGCCAACCGTATCATCGAGCTGACTCCGAACGGTATCATCGACAAGATGATGGAGTATGACGAATACATTACTTCGGATCACATTAAAGAACTGAGAGCACGCATGTATCAGAACTGATACTTGACAGACTGAGATAATAAAAGAGAGGCACGGACCGACAGACTTCTACGGAAAAATAATCCGTATGGTTTCTGTATGGTCCGTGCCTCTTTGTATAGTGGACAGGGGAAGGATCCTCTGTTACATCCTTTAATGTTTGGTCTGGTAGACTATTTTGTTTTCACTTTCCCCGAAAAGTTTGTCACCCAAGGTTGTAATTTTATTGCCGGTTGCCACTACGTGTCTCAGGTTGTCACATCCGATGAAGGCACCATATTCGATGGCCGTTACTCCGGCCGGTAATATCAGTGAACCGGACAGGCGGGTACAGCCGCTGAACGCACGTTGGCCGATGGTTTGCAAGCCTTTGGGCAGAGTAACGTCCAGCATGTATTTCTTTTGCGTAAACGTATACTCGGGAATAGCGGTCGAAGTGCAGTTTTCCATATTGACGGAAACCAGATTGGGCATATAGTCGCGGAGCAGCTTGAAGTCTGCTTCGTCCATTTTGCCTTCGATGGTCAGGAAATTGACGTCACGCGGTTGAATGCCTTTGCGCATGAGTTCACTGGCCAGACTGCTCATGGGGCCAATCTCTACGGAAACGATTGTAGGTTCTCCTTCGATGAAAGAGAAGTTTTCCCATCTTTCCTTGTTGCGATAGGAATCCGTACTTCCCAGCGGAACAAATATGGCTGTGATGCTGTCGGCCAATGCTTCGGGCAACAAGTTGGGAGCCTTTTTCTTTCTGACCTGACAAATCTTCAGGTTGGTGCACCCCTTGAAAGCAGCGTCTTCTATGTTCTTCGTCTTGTCCGATAGAATAACGCGCTCCAGCGTTTGTTTTCCCTGAAAACTTCCGTCACTCATTTTTTTGCAGAAGGCATAGGCCGGGATGCAGTTACCCGGGTAGACGTAGATGCGGTCAGGGTAGGTGCCGTTCTTTCCTGTGTACATGCTTATGGTGGCATTAGATATGTCCAGCACTTTGAGGCTGGTGAATTCGTCGCGCAGATGGCGGAAGTCGATGGCGTTGAGTTTGCCCTGCAGGGTGAGGTGGGTGATCTGGTTGGCTTCATTTTCGGTCAGCAGTTCCACCAGTGTACCGGCTTTGGGTACATAGAAAGTTTTCTTTTTTTGGGCGTAAGCTCCTCCCCAGGTGATGCAGAGGCTAGCTGCAACAAGCAATATGTTTCTTAATTTCATTTTCTTTCAATTTTAGGATTTTGTTTTCAAAGATACGGAAGATTTGTCGACAATGGATATCTTTTTTTCTTTTATTAGTATTTTTGCGGGCGTATTAGAGTGACTTTAAACAATACATTGTAAAATATGGAAATGAAAAGCAATACTTTATGGAGGTCTGCAGGCCGATTGGTGGCGGATATTGTGCTGTTTTATGTGATAGGGACGTTGATAACGATGTTTTTGTGCGTTCCTCTTTTCCTGATACAGAAAGCATTGGGGATGGAGATGCAGGAAGGCAGTTTGCCTTCTCTCTTCCTGGAAAGGTTGCTGATGCTGGTCGGTTATCTGAGTGCGGCAGTATTAGTGCTGCGTTGGCGCAATCTACCTTTATCGCTGCTGGGAATGTCTTTGAGAGGACGGGGAAAAGACTTGTTGGCTGGATTGGGGGTAGCGGTGTTGCTGTATGCCGTCGGGTTTGGTACATCGCTCCTCATGGGGACTGTTGAAATAGCGAGTGTAGAGTGGGTACCTCGTGACTTGCTGGGAACATTGCTGTTCTTCCTGCTGGTAGCCGTTACGGAGGAGGTGATGCTGCGTGGCTTTGTGCTGGGAAGAATGCTTTCGGCAGGTATGAATCGTTTTGTGGCGCTGTTCTTGTCGTCGGCTCTTTTCTCAGCTATGCATTTGTTCAATCCCAATTTTGCACTCTTGCCGTTTGTCAACATCCTGTTGGCAGGCTGTCTGCTGGGAGCATCCTTCCTGTATACACGTAACTTGTGTTTTCCTGTCGTGCTGCACTGGTTCTGGAACTGGCTGCAAGGCCCTGTGCTGGGTTATGAGGTTAGCGGAATGGACAGCGGTGAAACTTTGCTGACCCTCCGTTTGACGGGCAGTGACCTGCTGACAGGAGGCAGCTTCGGTTTCGAAGGCTCGCTGCTTTGCACCGTTCTGCTTGTTGTCGGTACACTGGCCATCGTCGGTTATTATGAACGGCGCGGCAGGAAGGAGGCTTAGAGTCCTTCCTGCGATACGCCGCGCAGGGTCAGTTGAATGCGCTTACGTTCGGTGTCAATGCCTAGTACGCGTACCCTGACGTGCTGATGGATGGACACTACTTCGTTGGGATCACTGATGTAGCGGTCGGCCAGCTGGGAGAGGTGTATCAGGCCGTTTTCCTTGATGCCGATGTCCACGAAGGCACCGAAGTTGGTGATGTTGCCCACGATGCCGGGTAGCTCCATGCCTTCGCGCAGATCGTCCAGCGTACGGACGTTCGGATCGAATTCGAACACCTTGATAGGGCCTCGTGGGTCGCGTCCGGGTTTGTCCAGTTCCTGAAGGATATCTTTGAGGGTGGGCATGCCGACAGTGTCCGTCAGGTAGCGTTCGGGCTGGATGCGTAGGCGCAGCTGCTTGTCGGCTATCAGTTCGCTGACGGTGCAGCCCAGGTCTTTGGCCATCTGTTCCACGATGCCGTAGCTCTCAGGATGGACGGCCGTGTTGTCCAGCGGGTTCTTGGCATCGGGAATGCGCAGGAAGCCGGCACACTGTTCGAAAGCTTTGGCGCCCATGCGGGGCACCTTCAGCAGGTCGCGGCGCGAAGCAAAGGGACCATGCTCGGCACGATAGCTGACGATGTTTTGCGCCAGCTGTGGTCCGAGGCCCGATATGTAGGTCAGCAGGTGGCTGCTGGCTGTGTTCAGGTTGACCCCCACCAGATTCACACAACTTTCTACTGTCTGGTCGAGCGATTTCTTTAGTTTAGTCTGGTCTACATCGTGCTGATACTGGCCCACGCCGATGGACTTCGGGTCTATCTTTACCAGTTCGGCCAGTGGATCCATGAGGCGGCGGGCGATAGAGACCGCACCACGAACGGTGACGTCGTAGTCGGGAAATTCTTCACGGGCCAGCTTGGAGGCCGAATAGATGGAAGCCCCTTGCTCGCTGACAACGAATATCTGCATATCGCGGTCGAAACGCAAGTGCTTCAGGAAGTCTTCCGTCTCACGGCTGGCCGTACCGTTACCGATGGCCATGGCTTCGATGCGGTAAGCTTCCACCATTTTCTGTATCTTCTGTGCCGCTTCTTTAGGCTTGCTGACGGGCGGGTGAGGGTAAATGTTCTCGTTGTGAAGCAGGTTGCCCTGAGCATCGAGACATACCACTTTGCAACCTGTACGGAAGCCGGGATCGATACCCATGACGCGCTTCTGCCCCAGCGGGGAGGCCAGGAGCAACTGGCGCAGGTTGGCGGCAAAGACGCGGATGGCTTCGTCGTCGGCCCGTTCCTTGCTGCTGGCGGCAAATTCGGTTTCGATAGAAGGCTTCAGCAGGCGTTTGTAGGCATCTTGTACGGCTTCGGCCACGTAGTGGCTGCAAGCATTGTTGCCCCGTACGTACTGACGTTCGAGGCGCTCCAGGCAGGTGTCGTCCTCGTCGGGGGCGATGCTCACTTTGAGTACGCCTTCCGCCTCGGCACGGCGCATGGCCAGCAGGCGGTGGGAACTGCAACGCTTCAATGGGTCGGCCACGTCGAAGTAGTCGCGGTAGTTGGCTGCTTCGGCTTCTTTCCCCTTCACCACGCGGGCGGTGATGACGGCACGACGGTCGAAGGTTGTGCGGACGGTCTGTCGCGAGCGTTCGTCTTCGCTCACCTGTTCGGCTATGATGTCACAGGCTCCTTTCAGGGCTTCTTCTACGCTCTTCACGTCGCCCTTGACGTAACTCTTTGCCTGTCGGTCGGGAGCTGGGTCCTTTTGTAGCATCAGTAGGGTGGCCAGTGGCGTGAGGCCTTTCTGTCGGGCCATTTCGGCACGAGTTTTTCGTTTGGGTTTGTAGGGCAGGTAGAGGTCCTCCAGCTCGGTGTTGTCCCAGGTGCTTTCGATACGTTGCTTCAATGCGTCGGTCAGCTTACCCTGCGCTTCGATGGTCGTCAGGATGGTTTCCTTTCGGCGTTCTGTTTCTTTTAGTTTCTCGTAGCGGTCGCGGATGCTTTCTATCTGCACCTCGTCCAGTCCGCCGGTAGCTTCCTTGCGGTAGCGGCTGATGAAGGGGATGGTGGCTCCGTCGTCCAGCAGGGCGAGGGTTTGGCGCACCTGCTTGTCTGTCAGTCCAAGCGAGGTGGCTATCAGGTGGGGGAACAGGTCGTTCATATCATTGGATGTCTTTTTTTAATAAAATGATTGGTGGGCAAAGATAATTCAAACGCAGAGAAGCACAAAACGAAAACAGTGTTTTCGGCGGCAGATTGCACTGTTTTCCCTGTGCGAAACCAGCCATTTCCTGTTCGAAAGGCTGAAGACCGCTGAAAGTTAAAATTTGTAGTGAAAACATTCGATTGGCTTATTTTTATATGATTTTTTGGGAAATGGATGAAAAAATCCTACCTTAGCCTCGTAGATAAGCATTTTCTCGTTTAGGAGTATATCAAAAGCTTTTTATGGATAAGATATTGGAATTTGAAGGACTGGATGCAGCACTGTATCCATGTGTCGGTCCTTTGGTAATGGATCCTGCTGTCTTGAAGCAAAACTATAATTTCCCTTTCCGCACCACTCAGGCTTACCGTTGGTTTGTCGCTGTGAATGGGGAAGAAGTGGTCGGCTTTATTCCGGTAGAGCGTCGGAAGAGCGGTTGGATTATGAACAATTACTATATCAAGGGACGTGACGAAACGGTGTTGGAAGCTTTGTTGCAAAGGATTATGGCTGTTGCGGCAGAAGAGAAGTGCACGTTGACGGCCATCAGCTTTCTGGAAGATCGGGATGTCTTTCGTCGACTGGGATTCGAGGAAGTGAATGTGTGGAAGCGCTATGTGAAAATGGTAAAGAACGGATAACACGGAGGGAGTATGGGAAGTAGTACATGTGGAAAGAACGTATATGAATTGGCACAAGAACGCTTGAAGATTGTCTTTGAGGATTTTGACAACGTCTGTGTGTCATTTTCGGGTGGAAAGGACAGTGGTGTCTTGCTCAACCTTTGTATCGACTATATTCGTCGGAACAATCTGAAGCGAAAGCTCTGTGTATTCCATATCGACTACGAGATTCAGTATTCGGTGACCATCGATTATGTGAATCGCATGCTGGAGGCCAACAAGGACATTCTGGATGTTTACCGCATCTGTGTCCCTGTCAAGGTTTCCACCTGTACGTCTATGTATCAGGCTTTCTGGCGTCCCTGGGACGATGAAATGAAAGATTTGTGGGTGCGTCAGAAGCCTCCCGGCTGCTATAACAAGGAAGATTTCGAGTTCTATAATGAGAATATGTGGGACTATGAGTTTCAGATGCACTTTGCCCAATGGCTTCATGAACGGAAAAAGGCTACGCGTTCCTGTTACATGATCGGCATTCGCACACAGGAAAGTTTCAGCCGTTGGCGTTGCATTCACCTGGCCCGCAAGTATCAGATGTACCACACTTATCGCTGGACTTCCAAGATCGGCATCGATATCTTCAATGCCTATCCCATTTTCGACTGGAAGACGACCGATATCTGGGTAGCTAACGGAAAATTTGGTTTCGACTACAACAAGCTTTACGACCTTTATTATAAGGCCGGAATCAACATCGAACGCCAGCGTGTGGCCAGTCCTTTCCTGGGTGAAGCGCAGGAAAGCCTCAGGCTCTATCAGGTCATCGATCCCAATACATGGGGCAAGATGATCTGTCGCGTGAACGGTGTGCAATTTGCTGGCATCTACGGCAACACACGGGCCATGGGTACAGGTCATAAGGTCAATCTTCCGAAAGGACATACCTGGAAGTCGTACATGCAGTTCCTGCTTTCCACGCTTCCCGAGCCTACCCGCCGCAATTACCTGAACAAGCTGACGGTCAGCATCGAGTTCTGGAGGAAGAAAGGAGGTTGCCTGAGCGATGAAACCATCCAGAAACTCCGCGATCTGAATATCCCCATCGAGGTGGGAGGAAAGTCCAATTACAAGACTCGGAAAAAGCCGGTTCGCATGGAGTATCTGGACGATATCAACATCCGTGAGTTCCGTGAGATTCCTACCTACAAGCGGGTATGTATCTGCATACTTAAGAATGATCATATCTGCAAATACATGGGCTTTTCCATCAACAAGGAAGATGCTTACAAGAGAGACAAAATAATGGAAGAATTTAAAAATATGATGCTATGAGTGACGAATATATGAGTCCTGTCTATGCCGTCAAGGCCGTTCCGGTAGAGAAAGTGGAGGCCAACAATTACAATCCCAACGTCGTGGCTCCACCTGAGATGAAGCTGCTCGAACTGTCTATCTGGGAAGACGGATTTACCATGCCCTGTGTGTGCTATTATGACTCCGAACGGGATGTTTACATCATCGTGGACGGTTTCCACCGTTATCAGGTACTGAAAACGTCCAAGCGCATTTATGAGCGCGAGAAGGGCTTGCTTCCCGTGGTAGTCATCGACAAGGATATGTCCAACCGAATGGCTTCCACCATCCGCCACAATCGTGCCCGTGGTACCCACAACATCGAACTGATGTCCGATATTGTGGCCGAGCTCGACCGTATTGGCATGACGGACGAATGGATTATGAAGAACATCGGTATGGACCGCGACGAAGTGCTCCGCCTGAAGCAGATTTCCGGTCTTGCGGCTCTCTTTGCCGACAAGGATTTCAGCATTCCCGGTAAGATCGAAACCGAGGAACAGGCCAGCATGGCCGACTACAATTTCTCGGAAGATTGACGTCCTTTATCGCCTGCACAGACGCCTGAAGTCACAGTATTCACACTGCCGTGTCTGTTCTGTCTGATCGAATGGCGTATGCAGGCTGAATATTTCTTCCAGTAGTTGTTGAAGCCTTTCGCGGAATTCATCTTCGTAGAAGCTGAAGTTGTTCACGGGCTGTTTCGGTTGGCGTGCCGCTCCCATTTCGATGACCGGTGAGTAAGTGTCCTGCGCAGCCCGGTGGATGTAGAGCAGGGCAGGAGCCACTTTCTTCGCCTGTTTGCGGCAAAGGATGGCTGCATACAGGAATGTCTGGAAAATGTAGTTGGGTCTTCCCTCTGCCGGAGTGAACAGTTGGGCGATGTTTTCCGGTGTCTTGGGCGCTCCTCCCGTCTTGTAGTCCACGATGCGCAGGGTGTCATCCTTGCTGTCCATGCGGTCGATGGTTCCACCGATCTGTATCTTCAGTTTTCCGGCTGGTGTGTCTATTTCCATTACCTCTTTCACCTCCTGTTCCATGCCTTCCATGCTGAAGGGGGCATAGTTCAGGTCGTTGCGCAGCAACTGCCGCAGGTACGAGGCAATCACCCGTGCGTGTATCAGTTGCGTACCGTTGTATTCCGGTTGTTCCTCTTCCGGTACGTGGAAGAATTCTTCCTTGAATGCCCGGTCCACGTATCCCTGTAGTTTCACTTCATTCTTCAGCAGCCGTTCCAGGTCTTCTTTGCGGATTTCCTTTCCGTGTTCCGTCAGTTCGGTGTACACCAGTTCTGCCGAACGGTGGAAGATGGTGCCGAACAGGGCCGAGTCTATCTCCGCCGTTACCTCTTCGGGCAGTTTCAGCCCTGCTACATAACGGTAGTAGAAGCGCAGCCGGCAGTCCAGGTACGTATTCAGTGCCGAGGGCGAGAAGAAAGCTTTCGGATGCTTTTCCACGTTGTACCGTTGACACATCCGTTCCACCATTTCTTCGGTCTTTTCCACACGGATCGTCCGTTCTGCCTGGGGCGATTGCCCTGCTTCCAGATACTCCCGTCGGATTTCATGCGGCCATTCCACCAGAAACTGCAGCATGAAGCGTGACATCTCTCCCCGGTTCAGTCCGTCGGTCGATGTGTTGTACATCAGCGTCACGTTCTCCGCCCGTTGCATCAGGCGGTAGAAGTAATAGGCATACACGGCATTCTTGTGTTCGATGGTTGTCATGCCGAATGCCTTGCGCAGGTTGTAGGGGATGAACGACGATTCGCCTCCCGCCTTGGGCAGTTGTCCTTCGTTGAGCGACAGCACAATCAGGTTTTTAAAGTCCAGGTTTCTCGTTTCCAGTACGCCCATTACCTGCATGCCGATGGCCGGTTCGCCGTGGAAGGGAATGTTGGCTGCTGTCAGCAGGCGGTTCATCAGCCGTTTCAGAGTACCTGTCCGCACTCCTTCCAGCTCACCCGTCTCCAGCAGATTCAGCAGGCGGTTCACGAGGGTATAGCTTTTGAAGAGTGATTCCCGGTACAGTTGTCCGAAGATGTCTTTTCCTTCCTCTTCCGGCTCGTTCCGATACAGGACCGATACGTCTTTGATCCGTTCCGTCAGCCAGGTACAGAGGGCTTTCTGTCCGTTCTGCGGAGTGAACACCTGTTCCAGGAACGCGTCTGCCTTCAGTTCCGAGGGCAGGGGATAGAAGCGGTTGTCTTTTGTCAGTCTCCGTTCCAGCTTTTCAGCTTCGGCCGACAACTGTCTGACGTACGGATGCTTCAGTACCGCCATCACCGCTTCGTAGACGTAGCGTCCGCTGTCTGCCCGGTAACCGTCGGTCTGGAGTTCTGTCAGGGCGTTGATGTAGCTGTATACCGGTGTCTGTGCCAGGGGGAAACCCATGGTGATGTTCACGTCCTTCACCTCTTCGGGCAGGGTGTGAAGCACGGGCACAAGCATAGCCTCGTTGCACAGCACCACGGCATTCTCCTTCTGTTGTGCTCCCTCCGGCAGTTCCAGTCCCTTCATCCATTGGGGCAAGAAGCGTGCCTGTGCGTTTTCCGTAGGTGCCGAGAGGAAACGGATCTGCTTGGGTCGGCTCATTACGTCCAGACAGCTTTCCGGCAGCTGGTTCGGAAACAGTTTCAGGTTGCGCAGGATAAACTCGCCGGCTTCGTGCTTGTAGGGCGGATTGGCTTCGGACGGACGTCGGGTGTAGAACACGTCGTAGTCCCAGTAGAACCAGGCCTTTCCAGCTTCTTGCAGGCGCAGGAAGAACGCCTGTTCCACCCGGTTCAGTACGTTGAAGCCTACGAACACATAGCGGTCGTAGTCCAGCCGTTGCGTGTTCAGTTCTTCCATCACCTGACGGTACATCATGCCCTCGTAGGCAATGCCCAGTTCCGCCAGCCGTTTGCGGTAGTGCCGGTAGATGTCTCCCAACTTGTCCCACAGGCTGATGAATTTTTCCTTCAGTTCCGTCCGCTTCTCGATGGAGAAGTTTCGGAAGAATTCCTGTATTGCCTCCTCCTGTTCCTGGCTCAGGTAGTCGGGGATGTCCATGATGTTCTTCAGATCCTGCAGGTTGCCGAAGAGCCGGTCTGCGTCCACCAGGTTTTTGTCTACGTCGTCAAAGTCACTGATCAGCAACTCCCCCCAGAAGTAGAAGTCGTCCAGTGTCTCTTCGCTTTTCGTTTCTTCGCGGAATACCCGGTAGAGTTCACACACCAGCCGGATGGGATCTCCCGCTTTCCAGGGTGACAGTTGGCGGAACAGGTCGCTGATGCTCACGTAGGTTGGCGACCACAGCGGACGGTCGCTTTGTGCGGCCAGCTGTTCGTTGAAGAACAGGCTTGCTCTTTTGTTTGGGAAGACGACCACCGTCCGGCTCAAGTCGTTTCCTGTTTTCTTATATAGGTCCTGTGCAACCAGTTGCAGAAATGTTTCCATAATATGAATTGATAATTGAAAATGGAAAATTGAGAATTAATACCTCACACCTTCTCCGTCCTTCCTTCCGTTACATACCACAGATAGCCTTCCATCTGTTTCGGGTCATATCCCATGCGCGTCAGCAGCTGCATGTAGTCTTTCACCTGACGGTTGTATTTTTTGCTGGGCTTTCCGAATTTGAAGTCTACCACTACCATCCGTCCGTCTTTCATCATCACGCGGTCCGGACGTCGGGTCCTCAGCTCCCCGTTTTCCTTCCAGATGATGTCACATTCGTTGAACAGCCTCCATGTCCCGTCGTACCATTCCTTCACCTGTGGCAGCTCGAAAGCCTGTTTCGTCAGTTCCCTGATTTCGTCTTCCGTCTCCTGCCGTCCTATTACGCCTTCGAACACCAGCCTGCTGATGGCATCCTCGATGTCCGCTTCCGTCCGTATGGCCGAGAACAGCGTGTGCAGCAGTCGTCCGCGGTTGATGAAGCGCTGTTCCGACTCCTCTTCGTCCACGCCCGCTATGAAGTCTGCCGAACGGTTGGACTGCCTGAACTCTATTTCGTGTTTCAGGCTTTCCATGGCTACCGGCCTTTTCGTAGCTTTTTGTGCCAGCCGGTTGCCTGTCTGTTTTTCTTCTTTTTCTTCCGAGGCACACAAGGTTCCCCGTTCATACCGTCCGTCCTCTTCGTCCCATGTGCCGTGTCCTCCTTCGGCCAGGCGGGGTAGGGCATAGCCCAGCAGTTCCGCCATGGTTCCCCGTTGTCCCTTCCGGCTCCACACCAGCAGGTTCTTTCCCGCACGCGTAAAGGCCACGTACAGCAGGTTCAGGTTGTCCACCCACAGCTGCAGCCGCTCTTCCAGGTAATCTTCCCGATACACCGATTCCGCCATCAGGGGCGAATAGTTCACCGGTACCAGTCCCAGTCCGTTGTAGGGCTTCTCTTTCGGCGAGCACCACACCAGCTGGTTGTTCGTCTCGTTTTCCGTTTTCCAGTCGCAGAAGGGGATCAGCACCGTGTGGAATTCCAGTCCTTTCGACTTATGGATAGACAAGATGCGAATGCCTTCCAGCTCTCCGCTCGGGATGGTCTTCATGCACAGTTTCTCGTCCCAGTAGTGCAGAAATCCGTCCAGGTCCGACGAGTGGTTCTGCAGGTAGTCCGTCACCGCGTCGAAGAAGGCAAAGAGATAAGCGTCCTGCTTCTCTAGCCGTTTCACTTCCAGCAGGCCGAACAGCTCTTCCAGCAGCTCGTACAGGGGCATCAGCCTCAGTTCCTCCCGCCGTGTGGTCAGTCCTTCCGGCAGCAGTTTTTCCATGTCTCCGGCCAGCAGATTGTCCGTATTTCCTTCCTGTTCCTTCACCCCCGTACGGTAGTTCATCACCAGCGAAGCCAGTGCCACCCCGTCCGTCGCGTCCGACAGGTAGCGCAGGGCGTCCACCAGCATGCACACCGCTTGCGAGGCGTCCAGCCGGAATGCCTCGTCCGATACGACCGGCACCTTCAGCTCCCGGTCGAAGTAGTCTGCAATCGGTGCGATATTCTTGTTCTTGCGCACCAGGATAGCCATGTCGTTCAGTTTCACACCTTCGGCCAGCAGTTCCTCCACCGCTTCGCCCAGCGCCTGCAAGGTAGCTTCCGTGTAGTCCCTTTCCTCGTCCGGTTCCAGGAATTCCACCCGCACGTATCCCCGTGCCTTCTCCTTGGCCGACTCCTGTTCCACGTCCTCGTACGCTTCCTTCAGCTCCCTGCATTCCGTTTTCAGTTCAGCCAGGTGCAGGCTGTTCAGGTAGTCCACCACCTCTCTGAATACCCGGTTGTTGAAGTCCGTCACGTTTGCCTCGCTTCGTCGGTTCACTTTCAGAGTCTCCAGTCGGATGGGGAAGTGTCCCAGGCTTTTCTTCAGTCCGTTCAGGATTCTCCAGTCACCGTTTCGCCAGCGGTAGATCGACTGTTTCACGTCGCCCACGATGAGGCTGTCTTCCCCCTGGGCCAGTCCTTCCAGCAACAGCAGGCGGAAGTTGTCCCATTGCATCCGGCTCGTGTCCTGGAATTCGTCGATCATCACGTTCCGGATGCTGGCTCCTATTTTTTCGAAGACGAACGACGAGTCTCCCTCCCTCACCAGCCGGTGCAGCAGGGCGTTCGTGTCCGACAGCAGGAAGCGGTTCTGCTCCCTGTTCAGCGTCTTCACTTCCTCGTCTATGTGGTTCAGCAGTTGCAGTTTGTTCAGGTGCTGGCGTGTCAGGCGGCAGCTGTTCACCGTCCGGCACCGTTGCGGCCTCATGCGTTCCGCTTCCTGCAGCAGCGGCATCAGGCTGCGTTCCGCCAGTGCCGTGATTTCTTTCCGTTGCTTCGACGACTTCGTGCTCCAGTTGTCCGCGTTGGCCAGACATCCCTGTAGCGTTGCGTTCACCACGTCCTTGTCGCTCAGTCGTCCGTCCCTCAGTTTGCGGAAGTAGCTCCCGATGCCTCTCGAGCCGTTCTTCAGGTCTTCCGGAGCCAGCCCGTATCCCTCCAACTCTCCTTCAAACTGGTCGTTGAAGGCCTTCATCTGCTCCAGCGCTTCCGTTTCCAGCTCCTTCAGCGCCTCCTTGTACAGCTTCATCAGCTGCGGCTCCTTCAGGCATTCCCTCAGCAGTCCGCCTTTCTCCAGGTAGCTTTCATCGAAGATGTTCCGTCCGAAGCTCTTTATTTCGTCCGATACGTTCCATCGCTTGTCGTCCGCGATACGTTCGTTGATGTAGTCCAGCAGCCAACCCATGACCGGAGCGTCCGGCGTCAGCTTCTCTATCAGGCTGTCTACCGCTTCGTCCAGCACCTCCGTGTTGTTCAGTTCGATGTTCAGGTTGGGAGTCAGTTCCAGTTCCCTTGCCAGGTTTCTCATCACCGACTGGAAGAACGAGTCGATCGTCTCCACCCGGAAGCGGCTGTAGTCATGCAGCATGTACTGCAGGGCCATGCCGGCCCTTTTCCTCAGCTCCTTCGTGTCCATGTCTTCCTTCAGGTCCTCCCGGATGCGGTTCAGGTACGCTTCCGAGTCCCGGTCTCCCTTCCAGATGCCGTACAGCTGCTGCACGATGCGTTCCTTCATCTCCGCCGTAGCCTTGTTCGTGAAGGTCACCGCCAGAATCTGCCGGTACGCCCTGGGATTCTCAATCAGGTGCTTGATATATTCTACGGCCAGTGTAAACGTCTTTCCCGACCCTGCCGATGCTTTGTAGACCAGTAGCTCCATATACTCAGTCCCTATTAAACAGGTCCCTCGTATACACCTTTCTTCTCACGTCGTCCAGACATGCGTCGTATCGGTTCGCAATGATGGCGTTCGATTGCCGTTTGAAGGCTTCCAGATCGTTCACCACCACCGATCCGAAGAACGTCGTCCCGTTCTCCAGCGTCGGTTCGTAGATGATCACCGTCGCTCCCTTCGCCTTGATGCGCTTCATCACTCCCTGGATCGAGCTTTGCCGGAAGTTGTCGCTGTTCGATTTCATGGTCAGTCGGTACACCCCGATCGTACACGTCCGTTCCTCCGCCGGGTTATAGTCCCCCCGGTTGTAGTAGTCGTAATATCCCGCCTTGTGCAGCACCTGGTCCGCGATGAAGTCCTTTCTCGTCCGGTTGCTTTCCACGATGGCGTGTATCAGGTTCTCCGGCACGTCCCGATAGTTGGCCAGCAGTTGCTTCGTGTCTTTCGGCAGGCAGTATCCCCCGTAGCCGAAGCTCGGGTTGTTGTAGTGCGTCCCGATGCGTGGATCCAGGCAGATGCCGTCGATGATGGCCTTCGTGTCCAGTCCCTTCACCTCCGCATACGTGTCCAGCTCGTTGAAGTAGCTCACGCGCAGGGCCAGGTACGTGTTGGCGAACAGTTTCACTGCTTCCGCCTCCTTCAGGCCCATGAACAGCGTGTCCACGTTCTCCTTGATGGCACCTTCCTGCAGCAGGGCCGCAAACTCCCGTGCCTTCTCCTCCAGGTTCTTGCCGGCAATGGTGCGGATGGCCTCGTTCTCCTCGTCCAGTCCCTCAATCAGCTTCGGATAGCCCACGATGATCCGGCTCGGATACAGGTTGTCATACAGTGCCTTGCTCTCCCTGAGGAATTCCGGCGAGAACAGCAGGTTGAACGTCTTTCCCTGTAGGGCAGGGGAGTTCTTGAACACCCGTGCATACTTCACGTACAGGCTTCGGCAGTATCCCACCGGAATCGTACTCTTGATCACCATCGTCGCGTCCGGGTTCACCTCCAGCACCAGGTCTATCACCTCTTCCACGTGGCTTGTGTCGAAGTAGTTCTTCACCGGGTCATAGTTCGTCGGAGCCGCTATCACCACGAAGTCCGCGTCCCGGTAAGCCTCACGTCCGTCCAGCGTAGCCGTCAGGTTCAGTTCCTTTTCCGCCAGATACTTCTCGATATACTCGTCCTGTATCGGGCTGATCCGTTTGTTTATCTTCTCCACCTTTTCCGGAATCACGTCCACCGCCTTCACCTGGTGATGCTGTGCCAGCAGCGTTGCGATCGACAGTCCCACGTAGCCTGTTCCGGCCACGGCTATTCTATAGTCTTTCATATCTTTCATTGTTGTTTTTCCTTCTTGAATACAAAGATACACATTTTTGCCGAACCTCTGTCAGTCACCGATCGCATGGTCTGCCATCACGTCCTCGCCGTTCCATGCCTTCAGGCCCGTCCAGGGAGTGAAAGGCTCCGTCCAGAACGGATCCGTTGCCGGCAGTCCCAGCTCCAGCCAGGGCGCTATGCCACACAGCGTGCGTCCCACCGCTTCCAGGTGCGAAAATCGGTGTACCCTCTTCGTGTCCAGCGACTCCTGCGGCATGTTTTCCCGCAGCGTATTGTTCGCCAGGTTGCTCAGTACCGGATCCGCTATTTTCACCAGTGTGTTCACCCACACCTGTCTGTCTTCCATTCCCGTTGGTTGTTTCTTGTCTTGTGCCGATGCCGTCACCACCGTCACTGCCAGTGCCGCACATACGGCAATCATTTTTTTCAGATTCATGCCAAATTACGATTTAAAGTAAATACATAAGGAAAACCGTTTTTAAGTTGACTGTGAGGTTTTTCTGATAGAGCTTGTTTTACACAGCATCTTCGTCACGGTTGAAATTATCGAAGAAATCCATTTGTTTTTTCGTTAGGAATTCAGTCTTTTGATACATGAATTTGCATCCATAGTCATATAATGATATAGTAGTTCCATAATCATTCGTATTCTCGAATCCCAGAAAAGCTTTGTAGTAGTTGACTAGATTTTCGTCAGGAGTCGTATCTTCTTTTTTTTTGCTCGGTTATTTTCATATCCGTTATACAGTTGGACAATTGAGCTTTTTGTAGAGGAACCTACGGATTTTTACTCTTTCCGCATCCTTTCTGATATCATCAGTGTCAATCAGTTTGTCGCAGTTCTCGTCTTCGTGGATACCTTTTCGCGCCTGTCCCCAGCTGTATTCTCCATGCGTGATGCTGCTCAGGCTCCATGAATCCTTTTGTGCATAAGTAGAGAATACCATGTCAAAGACGCTTTTGTATTTTTCAATGTATGTTTGGGGTAATTTCTCTGTAAGGCAACCATCTTTATACATACGTCTTATCTCTACCATTACAGGTCCATATTTCCACGCCTCAAACTGTTCCTTGAACATCGGTTCATCCGTTTGTATAATCGCTTCCCGCTGGACAAAATACAGAAGTTTGTGCAACTTCATCTCATCCATGCGTTTGCCGTAGTCCTGTTGGTATCGCTGATAAATATACGATGCTATTGTTGTCACTTTCTCCATAATTTTCTCCGACTGGTTATTCTGAGAACAAATATACGAAGAATGGGAGAAATATAAAAGTGAAATCTTGCTTTTCTGCGTTTTACCCTTCATGACCTTTTCGGCTTCTCCCGAAAATAGAAACTCCCAACAAACCTTTTACAGTCTGCCGGGAGTTCCCTGTTTTCATAACTTGAATTTTATTCTTCTTTCTTGTCCAGTGCCTCGAAGCAAGAATTCTTGCTGATAAATTCCGGTACCAGGTCTTTCATGGCCGCTACGATTTTCATCTGGTCGTACGAGTAGCTCACGTCTATCAGGTGCTGTATGCGGTCTTTCACCTCGTCGTAGTCATATTCTCTCACCGTCGCTATCATGATTTTCTCGTGATAGGTAGGCTTCGTCAGCTCCTTCACGTTCAGCAGTTCTTCGTACAGCTTCTCTCCGTGGCGCAGGCCCGTGAACTCAATCTTCACGTCCGTACGTCCCGAAAGGCTGATCATGCGTTTGGCCAGGTCCACAATCTTCACCGGTTTGCCCATGTCGAAGATGTAGATTTCTCCGCCGTTGCCCATGCTTCCCGCTTCCAGTACCAGCCGGCAGGCTTCGGGGATGGTCATGAAGTAGCGGATTATCTCCGGGTGTGTCACTGTCACCGGCCCTCCGCGTCTGATTTGGTCCTTGAATCGTGGAATCACCGATCCGTTCGATCCCAGTACGTTTCCGAAGCGTGTCGTGATAAACTGTGTCACGTGTCCCCCTTCCTTCTGCAGTTTCTTCGCCAGACTCTGCACGTAGATTTCGCAGATACGTTTCGAACACCCCATCACGTTCGTCGGGTTCACCGCCTTGTCCGTCGAGATCATCACAAACTTCTCCGCCTTATATTTCACTGCCAGATCCGCAAGGATGCGCGTTCCTGCCACGTTCGTCTGGATAGATTCCGATACGTTGTCCTCCATCATCGGCACGTGCTTGTACGCCGCTGCGTGGAAGATGTATTGCGGTCTGAATTCCTTGAAGATAGCCTCCATACGTGTCTGGTTGGCGATGTCCGCCACGATGGTTTCCGCATCCAGGTTACGCCATTTGTCCATCAGTTCCAGCCGGATGTCGTGCAGCGGCGTTTCTGCCTGGTCCACCAGTATCAGCTTGTACGGGTTGAACGTAGCCACCTGCCGCATGATTTCGCTGCCTATCGATCCTGCCGCTCCCGTTATCATCACCCGTTTCCCTTCCAGGTGCGAAGCCACCTTCCGTATGTCTATCTGTATCGGGTCTCTTTGCAGCAGGTCCTCTATCTGTATTTCCTTGATGTCCCCGCTTTCCAGTCCCCGTTGGTTCCATTCGCTCAGGGGAGGGGCTGTCAGCAGCTTGATGTTATGTTTCAGGAAGCGGTCCAGGTTCTCCTCCTTTTTCAGTTCGTTCCGTTTGGCGGGCGAAACGATAATCGTCTTCACTCCCTTCTGTGCCAGGATGTCAAACAGGTTTTCGTCGTTCGGGAATACCCGTACCCCCATGATCAACTTGTCATACAGGTCCGGTTCGTCAGCGATGAAGCCTCTCAGCCGGTATCGTTCTCTCATCGACACCCTCAGCGATTTCGCTATGTTCACACCGGCTTCCTTGGCGCCGTAGATGAAGATGTTTGTCTGCGACGAGCCTCCCGCCTTTATTGTTTCAAACATCATTTTCACGATCACCCTCGAGCTGGCCATCAGGGCAAAGTTGATGATGAACGCCATCAGTATCACGTTCACCGGAGCCAGTCTGATATCTGTTACCAGCGGAGCCATCATACATGCCAGAGCCACTGCCGTGTACGACACGAACAAGGCCATAAAGATTCGTGCGATATCCACGAACGACGACAGTCTCAATACGCTCGAATACGTGCGGAACATCTTGAAGAACACCAGGCTCACCACCATCGTTAGCCCCATGGTTCTCCACATCGTGGCTGAGTCCAGCACCCGGCTGCTGAAGTCATATCGCAGCGCGTATGCCAGTAGGAGGGAGAGTCCTATCATCACCACGTCCATGGCCAGTATCATCCAGATGGGCAATACATTGACCGATAAATACCTTCTGACAAATTTTTTCATGATTATAGTTGTTTAGTTCTTGTTTTTGTTTACTGCAAGTTTGAAATATCGTTTCATAAATCCGATATAGGCTATTGTTAGTATGACTATGCTTACGATCAGTACCAACCAGTGCTGTTGTGGAAATAGGATGAATGCACCTGCAATAATGGCCTGCACCACCATGTAGAGTGTACTTACCGCTACATGCGGCCACTTCAGCTCGTTAGCCAGCAGCTGGTAGGCATGCTTCCGGTGAGGTTGGAAAATGTTTTCTTTCAGCATCAGTCGGTGGACGATAGTCAGCACGCTGTCCACTCCATACACAGCCAGCAGTCCTATGTAGCTCAAGTCGCCGGTTTCCAGTATCAGTTTGCCCAATGCAAAGAGAATGATGAAGGCGATGGATACCGAGCCTACATCTCCAGCAAAACATTTGGCTTTTTTTCGGAAATTGAACAGGCAAAACACACATACTCCCAGCAAACTTATATAGAGGAAATCCGGTTCTATGAATGTACTTATCCGGTTGTTGATAATCGCCAGTGTACCCAGTACCACCAGACTGTAACCGCCCGTAATACCATTTATTCCGTCCATAAAGTTATACGCATTGATGATGCCCGTGCAGACCACTAGTGCCACTATGATATACCACCACGGAAATTCCGTCAGCAATCCCAGTTGGTAGAACATCAGCAGCATGGCAGCGAAGTGACATAACAGTCGGATACGGTTGGGCACCGAATGTACATCGTCCATGAAGCTGATACCAGCGATGAGTGTCAGTCCTCCGATGAACCAAGGGTATTCCCAACCACTGATGATAAAGTAGGCGAGGGCACCCAGATAAAAGATGATGCCACCTCCTCGCAATGTGATGCGTGTATGGCTGCTTCGTTCGTTCGGCTTGTCTATGATGTTCAGCTTGTCCGCTATGCGGAAATATAGCAGCTCTGCTGCCAGTAAAACCACAAAAGTCAGAATATATTCCATTGCTTAAATATTAAATATTCAATCAGTTTGTCATCTTGGTCATTCCTTCCTGTAACCTGAGCTTGTCGAAGGATCTCATTCTTCATTTCAATAAGTCCTCTTCTCCCAGCGGCATATACGGCCCGTCCTTCACCTCAAAAATGACTGATCCACTTTCCAGTACCTCCAATGTATGCCATTGTCCGGCTGGAATATGAACCCCATAACTGCCGTTTTTAGGATCTAATACCACGCTTTCCGTTTCCTCTTTTCGGTCATTGTAGTACATCACCCGTATTTTCCCCCGCAACAGCAGATACGTCTCTGCCGTATGCGGATGCCGGTGTATAGGCAGTATCGTCCCTGGTTCCAGTGCGTTTAGCAACCGTTGTGCTTTTGCTTCCAGGCTGTCATGCAGGTTATGGTTCATGCGTAGGCGTGGACTCTCTTTGGCCTGTTGTGTTACTTCGTTCAATAAGTCTTCGTTGATTAGTTTCATAATTGTTTTGTTTGATTTTGAAACGACAGAATTGTTTTTCTCAATCCATCTTTTGCCCTGACAGGCATCTGTTCAATGCCCAGTGCTTTCTTTATTTTAGCATTGCTCACCACATAGTTCTCGGTAAGTTTGCGTAGTCTTTCCTTGTTCAAAGGCAGGTGCAACCATGTACCGATAATCGCCATAGCTTCTACCAATCCGCGATTAATTCTCCATATATGGGCTTTTCGTCCCATGGCTTCGCACATCACTTCTATCAGTTCGTTGGTCGACAACGCTTCGTCGTCTGCCATGTGATAAATACCGCTTTCCAGTTCCTTGGTTAGCATACCTTCAATAACAAAACACAGATTATCAATACTTGTAAACGTACGTTTGTTTTCAAAGGCTCCCAGTGGCCAAGGAATCCCTTTGCTAACCACACCATATAGCAAATTCAAGTTTCCTTTATTGCCTGGCCCATGAATCATGCAGGGTCGTAGAATAAATACCCGTTTCTTACTGTATTCCTCATTTTTCATTCTTCGCTCTTCATTTTCGAGAATGTATTCTTCCGCCTTGATTTTACTTTCTCCGTAAGGCCCTATAGGAGCCGGGACAACATCTTCTGTCAGCACATCCCCCGGCACAGTATCTGCTGCTGCTTTCACCGAGCTGAAGAATATGAACTTTTGTGCAGAAGATTGCAGGAAGTAGTTATACACTTTTTGGGTCAGTCCTGTATTAATATCAAAATATACCTGCGCTTGGGACTGGTTCTTTGTATCATGCGCTTTTCCTGCCAAATGAATGATAGCATCCACTTCAGGAAGATTTCCGTTCTCCAAGTCTTTCCACGAAAAAGTCTTTTCTACTCCTTCCTTCATGGGTGAAACAATATCCAGTCCATATAAAGTATGATGCGCTTTCAACGAGGCAACGAGGTTGGAACCGACAAAGCCATGGATACCGGTAATTAGAATTTTCATTATTGTATTTTATAATTTAGTTCATTAGTGTCCCGTTAAAATGGGACGAGTTAAACAATTAATCAAATAGCCCCGGAATAATGGGATTATATAGATCTTTGACATCATTGAAATTAGTCTTGTCGAACAGGTCACGCAAGAGGGTTTTGTCTGTCAATGATATGCTGAGAATTTGCAAAACTTCATAGGTAGAGCGTTTCAACTTCATATCATGTTGGACAATAGCCACAAGACAGTATGTGATAATAGCGACACTGATTTGTATGCGGACGGCGTTCTCTGTTGTGCCCCAGAATTTCTTTATCTTGAGGTGCTGCTTGAGCCATTTGAAGAACAGCTCGATCAACCATCTTTTCTTGTAAAGATTGGCGACATCCAATGCAGAAAGTTGTTTCGCATTCGTCAGAAAAGTGAGCTCACGGTCATCTTCTTCATCGTAATATCGGACGAGTCTGAATGACTCCGGATATTTCTTCCCGGAGAGATAACCGGTCAGTTTCACTTCCGCATCTGTCGTTATGTTCTTTGGCATTCTCCGCTTCCATTTGACTGTCTTATACTTTAAGTTCGTCTTGGCCCTGACAACAAAGAAAGAGTCTGTAAGATGTATCCTATAGAGCTCTTTAAAAGAATCATAAGCCCTGTCGAATATATAATAAGCATTTGGTTCATAATGGATTGAAGACA
>ENA-OZVZ01000010-OZVZ01000010.1-human-gut-metagenome-genome-assembly--contig:-NODE-10-length-37671-cov-5.248458_pt1 | contig 37671 bp, 37 predicted proteins | sample MGYA00243450_ERZ654055 | MGnify/ENA primary metagenome ERZ654055 (study PRJEB26926, sample SAMN06164907) | human gut metagenome | biome: ENVO:00009003; feature: ENVO:2100002; material: ENVO:00002003... | reverse complement strand
CTCGGAGATGTGTATAAGAGACAGGATTATGGGTGTACGCAAAACAACAGATTTCTTGGAAAAAGCTACATGGACATTGGCTGCCGTAATGGTTGTTCTTAGTATTGCTACTGCTTATGTGTTACCGTCTGCTACTGTACGTGAAGGTGATGTAATTATGGAGCAGGCACAACAACAGGAAGCAACCAATCCTTATAATATGCCTGTAGGTACAGCTGCTCCTCAGACGGAAGCTCCTGTGGCAAATGCTCCTGCAGACTCTGTAAATTGATATAAAATTATAATTTCTGAAATAGCGGGATTGCTGCATATTATTATGGAGCAATCTCGTTTTTTGTTTCTCATAAATAGTTGATATAATGAATTCTACTTTCCAAATTCATCAGACATTACGTGATTCGGCGGGTATACGCTGGATGGTTCTGTTGTTCTTGGCTTTTGCCATGTTCTGTTCCTATATCTTTATGGATATTTTGTCTCCCATTAAAGACTTGATGCAGTCTACTCGCGGTTGGGACTCTACGGCTTTTGGAACAATGCAAGGTTCTGAAACCTTTTTGAATGTATTTGTCTTTTTCCTCATCTTTGCAGGTATTATCTTGGACAAGATGGGAGTACGTTTTACAGCTGTCCTTTCTGGAGCAGTGATGCTTGTGGGAGCTGTTATAAATTGGTATGCTGTAACCGAGAGTTTTCAAGGTAGTGGACTTGAGACTTGGTTCAACAATAATCTGAACTATATTCCTGGTTTTGATGAACTGGGCATTTCTCCGTTTTATGAGGGCATGCCTGCATCTGCCAAATTTGCGGCTGTAGGTTTTATGATATTTGGCTGTGGAGTTGAAATGGCTGGTATTACAGTGTCTCGTGGTATTGTCAAATGGTTTAAAGGACGTGAAATGGCTTTGGCTATGGGATCGGAGATGGCTCTTGCCCGTTTAGGAGTGGCTACCTGCATGATCTTTTCACCAATGTTTGCCAAATTGGGGGGAGTGATTGATGTTTCTCGTTCAGTTGCTTTTGGCGTAGTGTTGCTAATGATTGCATTGATAATGTTTATCGTCTATTTCTTTATGGATAAGAAATTGGATGCACAAACAGGTGAGGCCGAGGAAAAGGATGATCCGTTTAAGATAAGTGATTTGGGAAGTATTTTGTCAAGTAGCGGTTTTTGGCTGGTTGCTTTGTTGTGCGTATTGTATTATTCTGCTATTTTCCCTTTCCAGAAATATGCAGTTAATATGCTTCAATGTAATCTAGTATTTACAGAAGTACCGGCTGACTCTTTTTGGGCAACCAATACTGTGACTGTTATTCAATACTTGATTATGTTGGTTGTAGCTGCTGCTGCTTTTGCTAGTAATTTCTCTAAGCGCGCCTCCATGAAAAATGGTCTATTGGTTGTGGCAGGTGTAGCATTGGTTATTTTCTGTTATATGGGTTATATGCGTCAGAGTGCAGAGACTGTGTTTGCGGTATTTCCTTTGCTCGCTGTTGGTATTACGCCGATTCTTGGGAACTATGTTGATCATAAAGGGAAGGCTGCCAGTATGTTGGTGATTGGCTCTTTGTTGCTGATTTTCTGCCATTTGACGTTCGCATTTGTTTTGCCTACACTTAAGGAGAGTGCTGTTGGAGGAATTGTAGTTGCTTATCTCACTATTTTGGTTCTGGGAGCAAGTTTTTCTTTAGTTCCGGCATCTTTGTGGCCAAGTGTGCCTAAGTTGGTTGATGCAAAAATTATCGGTAGCGCATATGCTCTTATTTTTTGGATTCAGAATATTGGCCTCTGGTTATTTCCGTTGTTAATTGGTAAGGTTCTTGATAAAACCAATCCTCAGCTCGTGGCAGATTTACAGAATGGAGTGATTACGCCTGAGGAAGCAGCAGTTTCTTATGATTATACAGCTCCGCTTGTTATGCTTGCTTGTCTAGGTGTAGCTGCTTTGATTTTGGGTTTTGTTTTGAAGGTTGTAGATCGTAAGAAAGGGCTAGGCTTGGAAGCTCCTAATATCAAAGAATGATATTGTCGGATGTCGGAGAAGCAAGTAAAATATAATCTTTTGGATACAGTTCCTGCATGTGCAGAGAATGTTTGTACGGAATGGGAGGGTGAGTACGTGGTACTCATCCTTCCTCGTTTTCGTAAAGCGTGGATGCAACGTTGGTTATTGCCCAAGTCTTTGTCATCGCATGTGCGTATTCAACTTGAGGAACATGGAACGGCTGTATGGAGATTGATTGACGGGCAGCGCACTGTGCAGGAAATTATTGAACTGCTTGCGTCACATTTTGGTGGAGATGAGAGCTATCCTTCCCGTGTAGCTGCTTATTTTATGCAGCTACAAAAGGATGGACTTATTCATTTGAGGGCTTTGAGATGAAGATTGATTTAGTTTTCTTCTCTATCTACTTTTAATAAAGCTCCTGTATTGGTGTCGAACAATACTTTGGTTGTGGATTTTTTGTTGAATAATACGGGTGCAAGATATTCCTGTGTGCCGAATTGGGTTATAGGGAGTTCATTGTCGAACAGATTTTTACCTTGATAGGTCAGTATAACTTTTGCTCTTCCTGGTACATTGTAGATGATGCCTTCTAACTTCTTTTTCCCTTCGGTGGTCGAAAGGTTTGGGACATTCATGTTTTTAATGCTGATATAAATCGGTTCACCTGCTAAATTGTCATTGTCTACGACACCCAATTTACGTGAGAAACGTAGTGCTATCTCATCTTCTTTCTCTTGTGGTACAATACGGATATTGAATATTTTTGTTTCTTTCTTTTCTTTACCGGCAAACATTTCTGTCATGGCTTGTTCTTGTAGGTTCAGGTTATCTAGCATGATTTTCAGTTGGTTGCCATCGGTTGGCATATTGTCTGCTTCACCTCGTACTAGAGCGTTCTTACTTTCGCGTATATTATAAATTTCTTTGGCGACTAGTTCGGCCATTTTGGCATTGGAGCTCGCCATCAGGATTTCTTCGGTCAAGAAACTACGCGCATCAACATCTTTGATTGTTTTTCCTTCTTTAGACTTATCTGGTGTATTTTCTTGCTTACCACTAAAAGGTAGATTGATAGAGCGTACGATGCCATTTTCTGTCAGTTCCATTAGGGGGGCTACGGTCTTGTCTTTCATCTTTACGAAATAGACATTGTCTTTGTCGGGTACTCCGACTACGCCTGTTTCTATTTTGTCGATTGTCCAATAGACTTCGGGTTCATCCGATACACCTGAAAGGCGTAGGTAACGGTCAGCATAACGACAGAATTCGCCGGGGGTGTATGTATGTTTAGTGGTATGTACCTTTATTTCAATTTCAGTTTGCGGGAGCATATAAGTGACTCCATAATCTTTGCCTTGTGTCACTCCCACGGTAACTTCTGTTTGTGCTGATGCCAAAAGGCTCATTGTGAGTACAGATGACAGTAAGAATATATTTTTCTTCATGCTTCTTTGGGTGTTGGTTAGTGTTTTCTTTAATTTAACAAAGATAGTTAAGTTATTTTTGCCGTGAATAGATTTTGCCATAATTAACAAAAGAACTGAGCCACGAATTGTGCAAAATTTGGTATTAGAGTTGTTATTCTAATTTGCACAATTCGTGGCTGGAGAGTTAATTAGGTGCTTCTTATGGTAGCTTCAAATTAACTTCGGCAATACCCACCCGGTCGTCGTTTAGTAAAATACGTAGGTCGCTGGCTGTCGTGCCGCGGAAGGTATAGGTATGCGGCTTGTTGTACTCGCTGACGGTACCCGAATAAACGGTCAGGAACTGGCCTCCACCACCCGAGAGTTGTATTTCGAAGTTGGCGGGCAGCTTGTTGTCGCGGGTGAAGGTTACAGTTACTTCATCCACTTTCGGATTACCTTTCAGAGCAAAAGTCAGGTAGTCTCCTTTGTTCCCTTGCCAGAAGGTCTGGTTGTCGCCGTCCAAAACATGAAGAGCGCTTTCGAGATTGGTGCTGGCTGTTACGGGGTTTTCAGGTTTTTCTGCCTCAAAGCGAGCATTACGTGTAGCATAGTCTTCCACGCGGAGTACGGCAGTCTGGCGGATGTCTTCGGACGAGGCGGCGGCCATGACGACGAATTCACCCGGCTCTACCACCCATTTCATGTCGGCGTTGAGCAGCTCCAACTGCTTGCGGTCGAGGTGGAAAGTGACTTGCTTCGTCTCACCCGGCTGGAGATGGACGCGCTCGAAGCCGGCTAGATTCTTTTCGTAAGTCGTGACGCTGCTTACCACGTCGCGCGTGTAGAGCTGTACCACTTCGTCGCCAGCCCGACTGCCGGTATTGGTCACGTTTAGGGTGACGGTGACCGTTTCGTTCGGGGTGATGACGGCAGGACTGATCTTGAGGTTGGAGTATTCAAAGGTGGTATAGCTCAAGCCGTAGCCGAAGGGATAGAGGGCGCCGTTAACACGCGACATGTTACCGTCGGGACCGGGATTCTTGCCGCCGTCCACTTGCGATGAAGGCTTGCAGGGGAAATTGAATGGTATTTGTCCCACACTTTTGGGGAAGGTAACGGTAAGCTTGCCGCCGGGATTGTAGTCGCCAAAGAGCACGTCGGCTACTGCCGTACCACCTTTGGAGCCAGGATACCAGGCTTCGACGATGGCGGGCACGAATTTGTCGGCCCAGTTGATGGAGAGAGGACGTCCGTTGATAAGTACCAGTACGACGGGCTTGCCAGTGGCCTGTACGGCCTGGAGCAGCTTCAGCTGGCGGCCGGGCAGGTCGAGACTACTGCGCGACTTGTTCTCGCCGCAGGTGCGCTGGCCGCCTCCCAGTACCACGACGGCCACGTCGGCACGTCGGGCGTTGGCTACGGCACGGTCTATTTCGGCCTGTTCGTCATCGGTCAGCGGATATTCTATCAGTTCACTTTCGGGCCAGTGGGCATCCACCAGGTCGCAACCCTTGGTGTAGAGCACTTCGGCCTTGTCTTCCACTTTGGCTTGGATGCCTTCGAGCACCGTCGTTACATCGACGGCCAGCGGGCCATAGTGGGTCAGCGCATAGCCTTCTTCGTCGGCATTGGGGCCGCAGACGGCAATGGTCTTAATGCGGTCGATGTCGAGGGGCAAAGTTTGCTTGTCGTTTTTCAGCAGGACAATGCTTTCGCGCGAAGCCTGCAGAGCCACATCTTCGTTTGTAGGATTCTCCACCTCTTCGTCGGCTCCGGCCAGGTCGGTCTGGTAGGGAGCGTCAAAGAGGCCGACGAGGAACTTCACGCGCAGGATATCGCGTACGCGGTCGTTTATCAACTCTTCGCTCAGGCCGCCCTCCTTTACCAGTTCGCGGAGCGGCTCCACGAACGATTCGGGCGAGCGGAAGGTACAGCGCACGTTCAGCCCTGCCTCCACGCTCTGGCGCACGGCTTCCTTCATGTCCTTGGCCGTGCCGTGCTTGGTGTAGAGGTATTCGACGGCGTCGCTGTCCGACACGACATATCCCTTGAAGCCCATCTCGCCGCGCAGGCGGGTGGTGAGCCAGTAGAAACTGCCCTGGATGGGGATGCCGTTGTAGTCGTTGTACGAGCTCATCACACCCAGCAATCCTGCTTCTTGAATGACGCGTCGGAAGGGATAGACGTGTATCATCTCCACTTCGCGCGGCGACATTTGCGGGTCGACGCGCGCCATGCCTTCGCGGGCGCCCTTGTTATTACTGTAAGCCACGAAGTGCTTGGCCGTGGCGGCTACCTGATGGTCCTTCTGCAAGCCATGTACCATCTCGATGCCCAGTTCGGCCACAAGGTAAGGCGACTCGCCGTACACTTCTTCATAGCGTCCCCAGCGCTGGTCGCGCCCCACGTCGAGGATGGGGGCATAGACATTGGTATAGCCCAGCATGCGGGCTTCGCGCCCCGTTATCTCGCCGATGCGGCGCACGAGGCTCCGGTTCCAGGTGTGTCCGATGCCCAGCTGGGTAGGGAAGTTGGTGGCGCGGTAGCTCTCCACGCCGCGGATGCCTTCGTTGGTGAAGTCTACGGGGATGCCCAGGCGTGTCTCTTCGACGAAGAAACGCTGCACTTCGTTCAAGGCCCAGGCGTGGCGCGAGGCCGGCCATACATTCTCGTTGTCCGAGGGCGGCAGACCCCACTGGCGGAAGCCGTTCAGGTGCTCGTCGATGGCGCCGATGCCGTCTTTCCACAACGCCTGTTTCCATTCGGGTGTGGGCAGGTCGTCCTTCAGCACGCGCTGGTAGCCGTAGAGGGTCACCATCTGACAGGTTTTCTCGTCGAGTGTCATCTGGCCGAGCAGGTCCTCGATGCGTGCGTCGATGGGGGCGTTGGGGTCTTCGTAGACATCCTTCACGCCGTTCTTGTTAAAATCAATCCAGCCCTTGCGGTACATTTCCGTCTTGGTAGGCTTATAGGTTTTCGGAGTTGTCTTGGTTGTCTGGGCATAGAGGATGGACAGGCATCCGCCGGCCAGCAGGGTCGTTACAATCAGTTTCTTCATGGATACTCAGATTTTTGTTTTTTGCAAAAGTAGACATTTTCAATTAATGTTTGATGGTAATATTGTCCGTTTCGGTGGATAATATTTTCCAAAAGGTACTTACTATGTCCGTTTCCGCTCTTTTTGTGGCATTGTCGGCTACGCATACCGCAATTTTTTTGAGCAAGGAGGCGGACAAATGAAAATAAGTTTCTATCTTTGTAGCCACGATTTCTATAAACCGTGCATCAAGACTTCGGGGTTGACTGGATTTGACAGCGGGTAGAAATGGTAGGTAAGCATGCAGTGGGTCGGTAATTTCCACTCTAATCTCAGTTATCAAACTTTTATCTGGCAACGAAAATTATGCTCTCGCTGCTTAATCGAAGTACAGTAGATTAGCTTTATTTCCGCCAAAGTGGTGGAAACGGGATGTCACTCAAAAGCTCTTGTTCCGAAGCGTTTGGTAAAGTGGCACAGCAAAATCGGGAATAGCTCAGGTCTTTCTCCGCGGCCTTTGCGAAGTTTTAGGAGATAAGGTGCAGGTTGGTGGCTCTGGTCTTGCCTGCATTCGAAAATCGAAGGCAGAGATAAGCATGTAGAAAGCTTATGATTTCCTCGTTTGGACGAGGGTTCGATTCCCTCCAGCTCCACAGAAGTTTGTAAACCGCTGAAAATCAGCGGTTTTATTGTTTGATAACTGTCTGTTTTTCATATATAATTGTCTGTTTTTGTCTGGCTCATAAATCGTCAATCACTAATCAGATAAAAAAACAGAAAACATGGGAAGGAAAAAAGCAGTTGTTGTGTTGCCGCACCTGGTAGATGCAGGCGGTGATATGAGTAAGAATTGGTTTGTCGAATATTCGTTGCGTGACCCTTATACAAATGAAATGAAACGTTTCAGAGAGTATAGTGGTTTTTCCAAGTTGGAATCATCCGAAGAAAGATATAGGCACGGGGAAAGGATTATCCAGGAACTTAGCCGGAAAATTGCTTCAGGATGGTCTCCGTTTGCCGAGAAGAAAAGTACATACGCTGACAACATTCTGATGAACAATGTCGCACAGCGTTGGGGCAATGAACGTGAGGGGCTGGTTAACATTCGGAAGCATCTGTCCGATTTCCTGGAACTGAAGAAGGCCAGTGTCAGCAAGAAGTCTTTTCAGACCTACCAGTCGAAGATGCGCATTTTTTGTGAATGGGCCGAACATAACGGTGTCGATCAGCTGCATGTGTCGAGAATCACGACAGGGCACATGCAGGATTTTCTTCGCACTATCGCATCGGCGAACGGATTGAGCAGGTTGACGATGCAGAAGTATGCGCAGATCCTGCATGCCTTTTTCGACTACCTTATGAAAGATTTGGGCTGCATTGAAGCCAATCCGGTAGTTGCCATCCCGAAGCTGGGAAAGGTGGTGGATGAAGCTGCCAAACCTATTCCCGACGACGATCGTCGACTGCTGATGGCGGCCATGCGTAAGTACGATCGCCAACTATGGGTTGTCTGCCTACTGCAATATTATTGCGCCATTCGCCCGGGTGAATGCAGGCTTCTGAAGGTGGGCGACCTCGATTTCGACGGTGAGACCATCCGTGTGCCGAAGGATGTGAGCAAGAATAGGGAAGGGGAGACGGTTGTCATGCCCACACAGTTAGTTAGGCAGTTGAAAAAAGAAGGGTATGCCAATGCTGAAAGAGGGCTGTATCTGTTTTCTGCTTCCGGAAGACCTGGAGACAGACCGCTCGGGAAGAACTACTTCCGTTGCCACTTCAATCTGTTGCGCGATAAACTTGGGCTTTCTCCGGATTATAAGCTATATAGTTTCAAGTACACGGGTGGTGTCGCTTTAGTGAATGCAGGCATTGACACTTGGGAACTCCAGCGTCACTTCCGTCATAAATCCATTGATACAACAGAGCATTACCTCCGTAAGAATTTTGCGGTGAAGAGCGATAAGATCAAGAATCACTTTCCGGATATATGATATCCTGATGTGTTTTATTAATAATAGAGGCGGCCTATTCGGTCGCCTCTACGATTTCTTTCAGCCTGTACAGCCGGTCGATGGACGGGTTATAAAAAGGATCAGGATAATGAGCCTTGATGTCGTTAATGTTAGCACGCACATATATAGAAGTATCGTACACATGTTCCGCCTCACTCAGCATAACTTCTTTAGGTAATTTACTAGACTCCGCCCAGTCCATTATAGCCTGAACTGCATTTTCTGAATAATCGTATTCTTTTTTAGACATATAAATTATAAATTCGTTATTTTTGCACTGTTCTTTTAGCCGTATGGCTTATTAGAATTGTTTGACACCGAGGCGGGGCGCAATGCTCCGCCTCTTTTTTTAGAATTGAGACCAGCTATTAATGTCGATTTCATGGCTATGTTCCCAATATTCCTCTACGCGGCTGATGATGGCTTCGATATTCGCACCTCGAAGCGACCTTACTTTGTCCAAAAACTTTTCCAGATCGATCTGGTGAAGTGTGGCCTTCCCCTCGAACCGCTCCGCATCCTCGCAGGATGCTATGAACACACCTACATTTGCACGAAGGACTGAATCCATGAGGGTGCCGTTGAAGGCGTCCGCTATGAATATCCATTCTTGAGGAGTAAACATTCCCTTCACTTCTCCAAGCGATACCAGTCGGATGCGCTCCAGGCTGTTCAGTTCGCTTATGACTATTTGAGTGAAGTTTTCACCCTTCTTCGATAACCGCTCTACCAGTTCTTCAGGCAAGCGGAGTGATACTGCTTTTGCTGCCATATTATTATTGTTAAATGGTTGTTTCTTCTTCGTGCATTTCTCGCCGGAACTGATCCGCCTTGGCGAAACTCTCTATCTGCTCACCCTTGCACATGTCGTAGGTGATGAACGTCCGGAACAGGATGATGTTATGCTCTGTGTACAGACGTACACCTAAGGCTGCACCTTCAGTAGTCGAACCGTAGACGTTGGTCTTCTCCATGTCACCGGTGACTTCCTTCTCGATATTGAAACCGTATGCTGGGTTCATCTTGAAATAGCGATGAATAAGTTCTATTCCTGTCAGATTCACCCCAGCACGCAATGCGAAGCGCTGGAAAAAGTGAGGGGTGAATATAATGTACTGGGGCTGGCCTTGTACTGCTGACCACATGATTGCGTAGCGGCCATGGCCGACGTCGAAGGTCGATACCAGCGTTATCAGGCTGTTGTCGCCTATATACTTCTTCGACTTCGCTTCGATTAATATCATCCAGTCATTCCCTCGTTTGCTTCTGACAAATGAGTGGAGGTAGACAGGGAACAGAACCGACTTCTTGATTATCCGGTCAGCCTTCTTCTGTTTGGCGTCGCTCGCTCCGATTATCTGTGGCAAGTCAGCGGTGAACTCTTTCACAAGTTCATCCGCTGTCATGGTGGATGTGTACATTAGAACACGTGTTTTCTTGTTTTAATTAATACTTCATCCTGACCATTCGATGCTTTAATATAAGCGTATTCTTTTGTACCCTTCAGCACTTCTTTTGCATACTTAACTGCATCGTCTGTGTTTTCAAAATCCTTATACCAGCTTCGTATTTCGCATTGAAATACATCTAAAGCTCTTACAATGTATTTTTTCATAATGTTCGTTTTTTAGTTTGACTTATTAGTTATTGTTTGACATTGCAAATATAATGTATTTATTGTGTATTACAAAGAAAATACAATAAAAATACATCAAAAGTAGAATATTTAACGTTTGGACAGAAAAATCCCCAGCCACTCTCGGTAGCCGGGGACACATTTGTTAGTTTTTAGCCATAACCTCTGTTATTGCACGACGAAGATACTACTTTTTACGCGACCTATATATAAGCCAGCCGACAATTATAAGGGCGAAGGCGATGATTATCCCGAACGCCCATCCGCCAAGCTCCAGCTTCATCTGTTGCCAGCGGGTAAGTTCCTTCTCCACCGGATACGGAACCTTCACCTCCTTGGTGACCGTCACTTCCTTAGATGGCAGATATACCGTATCCGGCTGCGTTCGCATCTTCGCAAGCAGGTTGCCGAGGCTGTCAATAGTCAGCTGGGCCTGTGCGTTCTTGCTGTTGGCTATGTCCAACCAAGACAAAACGACTCTGCCGTTTTCGTCACACTCCAGTAATGCTCGAATGGTAGAACTATCAGGTGGTAGTTGTACCTCTACCAGTTTTTCGATCACTACGCTGTCAGCACTATTTTCGACTGGAACATACTTCACGCTCCGACACGACCATATTGCTGACGTCAGCAATATGATACACACCCATTTTCCGTACCTTGTAAAAATGGCTCTGAAGATGTCAATCCCCCCTTTCATACACCCAAGTATTCGCATATCCCAGCGACATGCAATTCAACAATCGCCTTCTTTCCATCTTCAGAAAGCAGATAATCAACATCCTCTTTGTTGTCCTGGAAGAGGTTTTCAGTGAGTACTGCCGGGCACTTGGTGTGCTTGAGTATGTACAGATGTCCTTCCTTATCAGGGTCTCCGTCGGTCTCTTCCTTGCGCAGTTTGAAGCCTTCCCGTTCTGCAGCATTATACAGGCAGGTCGCCAGTTTGTCGGCTTTTGTCTGGCCGACAGAGGTCCACGCCTCCCAGCCGCGGGCGTCCATCCAAGTATTGCCAATTCCTTTAGCATTGCAGTGGATGGATACCAAGATAGCTTCACTGGCCTTATATTCGTTCACCCGCTTGCACCGCTCGGCCAGCGGAACATCAATCTCTTCTCGCACGATGCGCTCTACATCTAGGCCACGCTTGCGGAGTTCATGAACTACACGTTCTGCAATTTCACGGGTATAGGCATATTCCATCAGCCTACCGTCCGGTGAACGCTTTCCTGCTGTGTTGCTCCCGTGTCCGTTATCAATTAATATTTTCATTTGTTACACTCCTTTTCTTTAGTTACTTCTTCGATTATCTCTCCTGCTGCATTGTACTTCTTCTTTATATAGCTTACCAGCAGCCTCTTGATGCTGACCTTGTTCTTTATGCCGTGGATGTTGCATACATGCTCCATGATGCTATCGAACTCGAATAGGATGGCCAGCCCGAGGCCGCACATGGCGGAGATAGTATAAGAGCAGATGCCAACTGGCTGGAGGATAGCAAGCCCCAGCATGAAGCCAAGTACCAGGTAAGAATTGTACTCGATGAACTTACACATCGTCCTTCGTCCGGCCCTCGAGAACCGGAAGTCCTCGCCGCGCTTCACCACGCTGTCGATGATACCAAGCACGAAGTCGGCCACAATCATTACGATGATGAATACCAGCATCCAGCGAAGCTCGAAGACTACTTCCTTGATTTCTCCGACAAAGGAATAAGCCCCGGCAACTGCCAGCTGCGGGGCTATGGTGTTCAGCAGCTTCTCCATTATTCCTTCTTAACTTTACCACCGAATAATTTGGCCAGCCATTCCGAGGTTACAACAGACACGATTCCGGTCGAAGCCAAGGCAACGAACAGCGCATCAATCAGCACGACCCAGACACTTGCGTCCGAAGGCGGGAAGCCCAAGTCCATCCACCAAGAGAATAGGGTCACAAGTACGCCGACAACCGCCGTCACCCACATAGTCACCCAGCGGTTCATCGGGTTCTGGAGCTTGCCTGCAATGAAGCCGACCACTGCCGGAACCACCACCGTGGAGATGCCGACAAAGCTCTTGAAGCCGTCGAGGAAGTCAGCCGTTACGGATTCCACACCTGCGGACTGGGCCGCGAAAACACTCACTACGCACATGATCAGTGCGACAAAAACAAAAAAGAATCTCTTCATAACACATGAAAATTAATTGGTTAAACAATGTGATACAAAGATAGCCGGACACAGCTCGTAGATAAAAGGACACACCGGCATTCCACTGACATCGCTTGTCAGTGGGTAGATTATGGGTATATTCCATGGAAATATACCAGGAATGTACCAATTTCCAAGTACGAAAAGAAAAATACCTACAACCGCTTACGTTTTCGTATGCTCTTCAGGTCGCGGACGATGGTATCGGAAAGCACCTCGGAGTATATCTGCGTCGTTTTGACCGACGTATGGCCAAGCACCTTCTGCACCGTGGTAATTGCTACACCTTGATGCACCAACAGGGTCGCACATGTGTGACGGGCCGTGTGATAAGTAAAGTGCTTCTTCACGCCTGCTAACTTGCCTACCTCTGCCAGCAGCTTGTTGGTTTCGCAGTTAGACGGGATGGCGGCCAACTCCTCGACGGATGGATAGCGGTCGATGACCTCGAGGGCCTTGCCATCGAAGAGCAGGGCCAGCGTCGGCTGGATGCCGCGTTTCCAAAATCCCAGCTCGATGGCCTGTAGGTGGATGATAAACTCGAAGAGTAGCGCATTGAGTTCGATGGCCTGTGGGTGGTTGATGACTTGCGAACTATTCTTGTCCCAGTGCTCCGGCTGGAGGTAGATGTTGGTAGTGAGGTAGATGTTACGCTGGTTCAGCTTAGCCTCTACCTGTACAAGTGCGGTGCCTTGGTGGTTTAGCTGGTTCTTGCGGTTGTACACAAGGCGATATCGTATTTTCTGCATAGTTGTGTAGTTTAGTGGCAAAGGTATTAAAAGGTGAGGAATGAAGCTTACGGCGGGCACCGTGGGAGGACTACTAAAAAGCGGGAAGCTATATCCATATATGGATAGAGGGAAGGTTGTAGATTTTAATTCTTCAACGACACCAGGCATGTATTTTATCGAGGACACAAATAAATCGCTTGAGGGTAACCCCGGAATAACATACGGTACACTTGAAGTGTATGCAGCTACATTCAACAACACAACAATAGTCACGCAAGTTGCATACGAGCAATATGAAGACAAAAGTTGCTTTCGAAGAACATTTACCAAAGGTGGTAATGTGGTAGATTGGATTTCTTATTAATCATTATAGGAGGCTGAGAAGCCTCCTTAATATTTATTTCTTAATACCTTGAATCGCATCATCTGGTACAACTTTGGAATAATCTAGTTTTATGTCATTTCCATGCAAACATGTAATATTAAACACAACACCATCTCGAGTTATATATATTGCATCATCTTTTATTTTAATTGATGATATAGTTAAAGCACCTGTGATTAGATAGTAATAAACATTGCTGTCGGTTCTATAAATGTAATATAAGCCACATTCGTAATTTTTGGCTACTATTTCGCAGAAGAATCCTCTGCCAGATTCAAGTCCTGTAATTTTAAGAGGACTTAATGCAAATCTTTGTGGCATACTTTTTTTGTCATTTCTTGACATAAGCCCATCTTTATCTGTAGTCGCATTACCAATCAGTCCTCCCACAACTGACGCCAAACTCTCCTTAGAAATCAATATCGGGTTCCCCGAAGCGTCCAGCCCGCGGGCCCATTTCAGATCAGTTTGTTGCGGGAGCCTGTCCTCGTAGGTGTCCGTGGCGGCCAGCGTTGATGCTTCTGACAGGGTTGCAACGCTGCGCGCCATGGTTGCGTCCTGCATAATGGATTCTTTGACGGCGGCGGTGATATCGGCCAGCGACATGATGCCCAGTTCGTTGCCTTCTGCGTCTACGGCCTTGAAACCGGCGACGCTGTTCATATCGATTGTACTCATAATTAGTTCCTTTCTTTTTTTATTGTTGGTTTGTTATTCGTTTACTGGTTCGACGTATCCGGCCGAAATCAGGTCGGTCAGGTTGTAGGGCAAGGCGGCTTCTCCGTTGCGCTTGCAGAGGTAGAGCGTGCCGTCCTGCGTGTAGTACTTGCCTTCGTAGAGCACGGTCTTCGCGTATTCGTACGGTATCGGGTTCTCACGACTACCGTCGGCTTCGGCGGGTTCTTCGGGCTCCTGCGGCTCGTCGGTGACGACGGTGACGTACTGGTCGACCAGCTCGGAGAGGCTGTAGTTTAGAGGAATTCCGCTGTCACGGGTGCATAGGTAGAGAACTTCCGCTTCTGTGTAATACTTGCCTTCGTATAGTTGCATGTTCTTCTCCCATGGAATCGGATCTTCCTTGGTTCCGGCGTGTAGCGACACTTTCTTGTACAAGGACTCCGTACCAGGTTCACCAGGAATCCATTCGGCGGCGAAGGTGTGTGGCTGGAGCACTTCAAATAGGTCGTCTCCATGCTGGAAGTTGAATTCGGGTTCGGCCGATTCGCCGATAAGGTCGTCCCACTTCGGGAAGTAGCTTTTCTTCTCCAGCTTCTGTTCTGTTGTCAGCTCCACTTCGTTGATTTTATCAGACACGCCAGCGAGCAGTGTGTCTACCTTGTTCAGGTAGTCGTAGCTGAGGTTGCTGACGTCGAAGAGCTGTCTTTGCGCCATGATGGATTCTTTCTCCTGATTGGAGACTTCTTTCCAATACTTTGCCTCTTCCACGTTGGCGAGCGAAATTGTTTGCAGGAATCGACGTTCAGAGTAGTCAACGTCGAAGTTCTCTGTTAGCCAATGGCCTGTTTTTGCTTGTAGTATCATATTATTAAATTTTATGTCTTCTTTCTGAAGACTGTTTCTTACATATAACTTATCTTGTTTGCTATCCATGCTCCGTAGTAAGTTGTACCTTTTACGGTTCCGATATAGTCACGCACCCATACCAGCTCCGTACCGTCTCCCTTCGTGTTCATGGTCAGGTTGTTTGAAGAACTTCCTGTCACGGCCTGTGAGTCCGAGTATATGATGATGGGGCGGACGTATTTCGAAGTATATGTTTCTGGGTCTATCACGTAGCAATAGGATGTCTTTACCAGCACATTCCCGTTCAGTCTTTTGATGCGGATGACGTGTCCGTCGTCGTATAGCTGCATGGACGGTAGTGTGATTGTGCACTCTCCTGTATTGTTGCAGATTACGTTATAGTCGTTTCGCGTCAGCGTTTTGGAGGTTATGTCTGTGTTGACAATCGTATTACGCATGGCAAACCCTTGCACGCATCCTCCGTCTATCGTAAGGGCAATGTTGGTGCGCGCGTTCTGCGCCAGCAGCTTCAAGCCGTAATTAATGGAGCTTATGTCTGTAAGGTCATAACGCTTCGTGTTTTCGAAATCTGCGATCATCGTGAAGCCTCCGACTGATGGGACTACGTTTCCTCCCATTGCGGCGAACGTGCCTTCCGTCGAGTTTCGCAGGTAGATGCCTGCGTCGTTGTTACCGTTGATGTTTGTCAGACTATTTCCCGATATTTGCATCCCGCCTATCTTTCCGCTGCTTGCCTCGATTGTGCCCTTGATTTCGGCTACGCATGCATAGACCTTTCCCGTCTGCGTGTCGACGTAGAAGTTCGGCGTACCGTTTCCGTCGGCCTGCTGCGATCGCAGTTCGCCGTAAGGTATGCCGTCCGATGTGTATCCTTTCAGCTTGAACATGAAGCCTCCGATGTTCGCCCCGTCGGCGAAGAACGTGTCCGTCACGATGCTCTCAAACTTCTGCATCGCCTCCCAGTTAGAGTCGCCGCTGGCCGAGGTGGGCGCGGCTGTCACCGTCGCCCCGTAGTTCTTTACGAGGAAGTTGTAATATACGCCTCCGATGAGGTGGATCACCTTGTCGCGCCGAACCGAGTTCCATACATACGACTGGCCCGACTTGAACACGCCTCGGTCGTAGGGGAAGGCGCCGGTTGCGCCCGTATCTCCCTTCAATCCGTCCGCTCCCTTGACGCCGTAAGCGTAGGGCGTGCAGAAGGCTCCCCACGTGCCGTCGTTCTTCGTGCGCATCGAGGCCCATTCGTAGGGGTAGGTGTCGCTTACGCCCTGCGGATCGGGCGTCCAGCCCGACGGCACGTAGTCGTCCTGCTGCGCCGTGGCGGGCGTCGACGGGCAGCTATTGGTCGTGGTTCGCTGGAAGATGTATTCGTAGTCGGTACCGTCCTTTCCCGCCTGCGCCACGCCGATGCCCCGTTCAGCCACGTAGTTACTATTCCACGCCGATGCATCAGAAGACGACTTGTAAGCACGAACGACGAACTGAGTATATCCAGCCGTAGCTGGCACGTAGATCTTCGACGATTGCGTGGCACCCACATGGGCGACCCATGAGCCGTTGTAGCGTCGGGCGGCGAGCCACAGCGTCACACAATCGGATACGCTTCCGCCACGCGACATCTTACACGTCACCTCTACTGAGCTTGGAGACGGCGATCCCGTCGACGTGTAGGAGAATGCGCTGATGGGGCAGTCAAGCCAGTAGAGTGTTTCGGCTTCGTTGCTCCACGATATCATGCGCCACGACGGGTTGACGGTCATATCGGCCGAACGTCCCGCCAAGATGTATCCGCCGTCCTTCTTTCGCATATACGTTCCATCTTTGAAGCGCGCAATTGGCAGAGGTGGTTCGCTAGTCTCTTCTAGCGCGACAAAGGTGCCTCGCCCGAAGTTGACTAGCTTGTTCACGGCGTAAGGAACTTGGGATGCTTCCCAGTGACCGACGGCTTCGATGCTTGATCCGTCCTGCCCGTCGTGTCCGTCCGCACCGTCGGAAAGCATGGGGATGGTCTCCACGTCCACCAGCTTTCCGCCCACGTAGAACAGGAACTTGATGCTTCGGGTGAACGAGGTGGTGGCGATTGCCGTACCGTCGGTGTAGTTTGTCTCTACTCCGCCGTCGCGACTGTATTTCAGCTCTCCGTCCGTAGTGTCTGCGATGCTGTCGCCTACTGCTTTCTGACGCTTGCAGGACACGGTGGATGCACTGTACGTGCCGTCCTTATATTTCGCCACGGACGATACGGAAGGGACAAGTGAGTAAAGAACAGCGTCTGCTCCATCAGATCCGTCTGCACCGGCGCGTACACCTGCAATGGTGAACGTCATCTGACGCTGGAAGTCTTGTCCGTCTCTCGAGGCGGTGAGGATGATGGTGATGTCGGTTGTTTCGGACATTGATACATCCTTCTTGACACTGGCCGTGACGGTTCCCGCCGATTTGTCGGTCTGCACCGTCATGCCAGAAGGTTGTGAGGCGGTGATGCTGGCCAATGGCAGCTTCTCCGTTCCGTACCACAGGGTCACCTGCGTTGTCCATACCTGATCCTTGGACACCTTTCCGTCGGCCGTGAGTGCACAATTCACCATTTCGTTGGTGATGGTGGCCGACACAGCGCTTTCGCCATCTTTGGCTTCTGCCAGCATGGGGATTGTCTCCACATCCACCAGATTACCGTCTACATAGAAGAGGAACTTTACGGACTTGCTGAACGAGGAGGATGATATGCTCTGCCCGTTATTGACAGTCTGCTCCGCTCCACCGTCCAAGCTGTACTTCAGTTCGCCATCTTGGGTCGCAGACAGGTTGCTGCCCGCCGATTTCCAGCGTGTGCACGATATAGATGCCACGCTGTACGTACCGTCTTTATACTTCGTCACAGACGATGCGGACGTAACCAGATTGTATATCACTGCGTCTGCACCGTCCGCACCTGCACGCACACCAGCAATGGTAAACGTAAGTTGACGCTCAAAGTTCTGTCCGTTTTTGGAAGCCGAGAGGGTAATGATGACATTGTTCGTCTCGGCCAGCGATACTCCTGCCGTGGCGGTGACGGTCACCGCTCCGCTTGACTTGTCGGACTGAACAGTCAGACCGCTTGGCTGCGAGGTGGTCAGTGCGGTAAGCTCCAGTTCTTCGTAACCGTACCACATCGTGACGTTTGTAGTCCACGATTGCTGGAGGGTCACCTTCCCGTCGGCTGTAAGTGCACAGCTCACCATTTCGTTATCGAGGTCTGCAATAACAGCGTTTTCTCCGTCTTTGCTCCAGCGGTGGATTGGCGCAGGGTCGCTCCATTCGCTCCATACGCCGTCCTTCTTGGTGCGTTTACACGCCCATTCGATTTGGAACGTTTCGCTTACGCCCATATAATTATCCGTCCATCCCGAAGGAACATAGTCGTCCTGCTGTTGGCTATCGGGTTTCTCTGGCTTATCTTCTGCCGAATTGTTTCTGGTGTAGATGTATTCGTAATCACGACCGTCCTTTCCGTCTGAAACCATGAGCATCCACTGTCCATTCTGATAAATGTAGGTGCATTTGTCCGTCGTATTGTAGTAGCTATTGCCTTCGGAAGGATTGGACGGTGCTGTAGCGAAGCTTCCGAGGAATGTGATGCTGGTGCCTTTCAATTCGCGTCCGTCGAGGATCATCGTCCAGTCGGGATGCACGGCGAAATCGGCTGAACGTCCGGCAAGGATGTAACCCAGCTTGGTGCGTGCGTAGCTCCCATCCTTGAATTTCATGATGGACAGCGGAGGGTTGCTTGTCCGGACATTTGACATGAACACGCAGTTGAACATAGATACAAGCGTGCTGGCCTCGTAGGGTGTCTTGGAAGATTCCCAGTGTCCGCCTCCTACGACGGAGAGGCCGTTTTCGCCATCAACGCCGTCCGATACTAGGGTGATTGTCTGTACGTCTACGCACTTTCCTCCGACATAGAAGATGAACTTGACAGACTTGCTGAACGAAGTTGTGAGTATCTCCTGATCGTTATCGATCGTCTGCTCCGCTCCACCGTCTATACTGCATCTCAGCTCGCCGTCAGTTGTTTCCGCAATGCTTTCACCCACAGTTTTCTGACGAGTGCACGAAATGGCCGCAACACTATAGCTACCGTCTTTGTACTTGGCCACCGACGAAACAGAAGGGACAAGTGAGTAAAGAACAGCGTCTGCTCCATCAGATCCGTCTGCACCTGCACGCACACCAGCAATGGTGAACGTGAGCTGCCGCTCGAAGTTCTGTCCATTCTTCGAGGCGGTGAGGGTGATTACTACATCGTTTGTCTCGGCCAAGGCTACATTTTCCGCAACAGACACTGTAACGGCTCCTGTATTCTTATTGGCGGAAACCGTAATTCCAGATGGCTGTGTTGTAGAGATTGATTCAAGCGGCAACGACTCATAACCGTACCAGATGGCTACATTGGTCACCCACGACTGAGCTTTGGACGTTTTACCGTCGCTGGTCAGGGCACAGTTCACCATCTCATTGTCGAGGTCGGCGATGACGGCGTTTTCTCCGTCCTTGCTCCATCGGTGCACAATGGCGGGTTCGCTCCATTCACTCCACACGCCATCGCGCTTCGTACGCTTGCATCCCCATTCCACCTGGAACGTCTCGCTGACGCCCAGATAGTCGTCCGTCCATCCTTCTGGCACGTAGTCGTCCTGCTGTTTGCTGTCCGGCTTGTCGGGCGTGATGCCTATCGAGTTGTTGCGGGTGTAGATATACTCGTAGTCGCGGCCGTCTTTTCCGTCGGATACCATCAGCATCCACTGGCCGTTCTGGTAGATGTAGGTGCATTTGTCCGTGGTGTTATAATAGGAGTTTCCTTCTACAGGATTGGAGGGAGCCGTTGCTAAGCTGCCGAGGAAGGTGATGCTGGTGCCTTTCAGCTCGCGACCGTCCAGCAGCATCGTCCAATCGGGATGCACGGTGAAGTCGGCTGAACGTCCGGCAAGGATGTATCCCCCGTTCTTCTGTCGGATATAGCTTCCGTCCTTGAAGCGTGCGATGGCGATAGGCGGATTGCTTGTCTTTACGTTCGAGATAAACACACAGTTGTAGAAGCTTACGAGGGTATTCGCTTCGTAAGGTGTCTTCGAAGACTCCCAGTGTCCTCCTCCCACGACGGAGAGGCCGGGGTCTCCCTGTTGCCCTTTCTCCACTGTTATCAGCCAGTCCTGCCCAGTTCCCGGTTCTTCTTCCGTACCTTCAGGGTTGATACATAAGTATCGTGAACCTTTGTGTGAGACCTCGTTGAAGTAGCCATACTTCTTGTCTTTCACCCATTCTCCTTTCCAGATAGGTACACGAACGGATTCACCGGTGATTTCGTCAATTTGGAATATCAGACCTGTTATCAATACCTGCTGCAGCACCGCAGAGTAGTTGTCGCAGTTGATACCGTTGATGACCATGCCCTTTTTCTTGCCGAGCCATCCCGGCATTTGGGCCGGTTCGGGATCCCAGGTATTGGCATGCTCGAAGAAGGTGATGCAGTTGTTCCCGTTAGTTACGTCGATAATGGTGTAGGTCTGTCGGTCGGGGTCGATGAAGTTACCTGTTTGGGCAAGTACCATATTCTCAACTGGCGCCCAATCGTGTCCAGGTTGAGAAGCCAAAACGAATGTCTTTGCCGAGAAATCGGCTGACATGACACGGAACTTCATTTCTTCGAATCCGTTCAGTTTCCCCTCTTCATTTCTGATTACGAAATAGGTTGTCAGGATGTCATCCTTAAACTGGCTCAGGCCGTCCGCATCCGTCAGGTCCGGCTTGATGGTATATGTCCCGTCACCGTTATCTGTTACCGTGTCCACGGTACAACCGCCACCGGGTGAAATAATAAACTTACCCTTGATGTACGTGACACGATTATAGGCTACCTCTGGAGTGAAGATCCTTTTGCGGGCATAGATAGAGCGGAACTCAGCATCTCCATTTTTTTCAATCATGGCGCCTGAAACTCCGGTAATGAAGTCACCGAATCTTGCAAGTCCATCTATAATTACACCTCCAAGGAGACTTAATAAATACTCAGTAGAATCATCTTGATCTTTGCGAAGAAAATGATTCGCAAATTCTTCAACATCAATACCATCAATCAACTTTAGTACTTCTTCGAAATTCGCTTTGATCCGTTCGAAATTCCGCTGCCATTTGAGGCGGACGTCACGACCGGTGTCTTTCGCTCCATTCCACGGTACTATATTCTCAAATTCATTGTCCATTACTTCAGCTCCAATTCTTCGTTGTTGAATGTCAGGAGAAGAGGCTGCCAGCAGCTTCCATTCTCCAGCGTGTCAAGGTTGATGTAGTTCAGCATGTAGTCGCTGAACCGGTTGTGCTCTTTACGGCTCTGCTTGCGCAGGCGGGCATGTCGAACCTGCACAATCCCCTCGCTCTTCTTCCGGTCGTAGCTGTAGCTCATGAACGAGAAGGAGAACGATTGCCCCTCTTCGGAGAGGCGACGCATCTTGTCTATTGCTGTAAATACATCCATGTCGCAAAAGTATATGGGGGCAGGTTTGGAAAAAAGGACATCATCTGCTGACGTTACGTTCGAGTGTTTCCACCCGCTTGATGCCGTCTCGCACCTTACGCGGATCAACCACCAGCTCCTTGTTGCAGAGGACAGCCAGCAGGCGGTTGTTCTCCTGCAGTAGTGCGATGACCTGCAGTCTTTGCTCCGGCGTCATCTGCCCCAGTTCTGCGGAGATTGTGGCAGATGGTCGTGTCGGATTGTCGTAGGTATATCCGCCGGAGTAACGACCGCTGCGGGTGCGGACTTGTTCCAGGATCTGCGTCGTGTTGAGCATACGGATGGTACCTTTTTTCTGCGCTACGTCGAATACGTCGAGGAATTGCTTCACCGCCGGATTGGCCACCGCCTCATGGTTGGCCACGAACTCATTTTTGTGCACAGGGATTACGCCGGCAACGTCGTCGGGGTTGCCTTTTCGGGTGTAGCCATCGACATATTCGTTAGAGTAACCACCGGACTTGAGTCCCTTGGCCTCGTCGCGCGCCTGCTTGGCCACGGCTATCTGTGCGGCACCTGAGGCGATGGCCGCCGCTGCCGCTATGGCTCCCAGTGCCGGACCGACGATCGGGATGACGGCCATCGAGTTATACGAGTTCATGGCCGCGCTGGCCGTGGTGGCGATTACCTGCAGTACGGTCGCCGCGAATTGTTTGTCGGCATATTTTTTCTTCACGGCTGCCGTCTCCGCCTCTTTTTGTTCCTCGAGCTTCGTTGTGTCCTTACCGGCCTTTCGTGCGGCCTCTATCTGCTTGTCGTATTTCCGTTCTATCTTGCTGATTTCAGCGTCTTGCAAGGCTTGCACCAGTTGGCTGGCCGCCGAGGCCGCCTGCCCGATGACATCGAGGGAGTTTTGGGTAATCTCTTTCCGCCGCTGCTCCGCCGCTTCGGTCAGTTGGGTTTTCGTGTCCTGGTATTCCTGGTAGCTGATCAGGTCCGCGTCGTACATTACCTGTAGCATGTCCAGCTGCTGGTCGAGGTCGGTCGTGTTGGCTATGGCCGCCATGCCGCTCTTGCGCTGCTGTTTTCTTCCGGACTCTTTGTCTTTCAGGTCCATGTCCTGCAGGCGCCCGTCTTCTGCCGATGTATCCATCCCGAAGGCAGCCAGCATGTCGCGCCGCTGCTCCAGGTAGCTCCGTTCAGCCTCCAGCATCCGCTCCTGATAATCCTCCTGTGTGCGGATGTCTCCGTCGAGATAAGCCTGCTTCAGGCGGCTCTGCTCCTGCTGGTACTCCAGCTCCGCCTGACCTAGTAAATCAGTTTGCCGGTTGGCATCGACCTTCTTCGCTTCTTCGTTCAGTCGGTTAGCCTCGGCAATCATCTTGTCGTAAATCTGACCCTGTATCTCACTGCTGTCCTGCCCGTATTGTTCAAGCAGCAGTTTGCGGGAGGCCAAGTACTTTACCTCTGCCTTGTATAGCGCTTTGTTGTATTGTTCTTCGGTAAGCTGCTGGTTCAGGTATTTCTCCTTGAGCAGATTCAGTTCGTTCTGGTAACGCGACTTGAGGGCGGCTTCGGCTGTGGCTTGGTCGGTTTGGTCGGCTTGCCCGCTTCCATTTGATGTCGAAGTAAAGTCCTGTTTATTAATGTTGGAAACCGACGAGGAAGCGATTTCACTGTTCACCAGTTTAATGGCATCCGCCAGTTCGATTGCTTTGTCTCTCGAAACAGTCAGTTGATTCTGTATAACGCGATGTTGGCTTTGCAGTGATTGAACATCCACACTCAATCCTGAAGACAAAGAACGTGAACCTGACGTAGAAAGAGACGAACCTCTCATGCTGGCTACAGTCTGAGCTGTATTTAGTTCAGCCCGGGCAGCAGCTTCCTCTTCCGTCAGCCTTTTCAGTTCACGATCATTCAGTCTTTTCTTCCGGTACAAATCTTCAAGTTCTTCCTGAGCTGCTTTCAGTTTGATTTGCTTCTCCAGCTGCGTCAGATATTCTTGGATGGCTTTGGTGTTATGTCCCGTCAAAATGCCCTCTTCGGAGAGTTGGGCGTTGTAACCTGGAATGATAGATTTCAGTTCTTCGATAGCTTTCTTTCGTTGTTGTATTGTGAGGCTATTATCTTTTATGATGTCAGTTAGCGAATCTATCTTGGCTGCTTGTTCGTCATATTCGTCGCCGGTTCTCTTCGAAATGTTGTTCATCGACTCCATGACAGCTGTTGTTTTGGAGGTCTCGTCACGGAATAAGGCAAGATAAGAGATGGCAGCCGTCACACCTGCAATTACCACCCCCCACGGACTGGCCTTTGTGGCCTTGGAAAATAAGTTGGTTGCTACGGTGGCCGCCTTAGTGATGACGGTATAGGATTTTGTGGCGATGTTACTTGCGTTAGTGGCTACGGTGTATGCTGCCACTGCTGTAGCGGCGGTCAAGATTTCTCCTTTATATTCCATTAATATAGAAACAATCGCACTCAGCCCCTTCACCGTCAGGCTTCCCGTTGTCACCATGTACTTCATCACAGGCAAGAGCTGTTCGCCAAGTTCTACACGAACATCCTTGAATTGTTTCTTTGCTTTGTCCAGCCCTGCCTGTACGGTATTATTCTGTACACCGAATTCATTGATAATACTGGTACCGTCGATGAATGCCTGATTGGCATTCTCCTGTTCCCGGCGAACCTGGTCTATGTTGCCGGCCAGTGCGGAAATGACTCCGGCGGCTTCCGCTCCAGAAAGTTTCATTTCCTTCAAGATGGGTGACATCTGTGCCATGCCTCCCATCTTGCCCAGCGTACCCAGGAATTGAAGCAGGGCTTCGTTGACATCGGTATTCACGAGATTCACGAATTCCTGCACGTCCATGCCTGCCAGCTTGGCGTACTTGGCAGGCTCCTGATAAATCTTCAGGATGAGACTTTGCAGAGCGGTGCTGGCCATCTCGCTGCGCAGCATGTTCTGGTCGAGAGCGGAAGCGAATCCCATGACGTCGGTCACAGCCAGGTCGGCCTGTTTGGCCACACCTCCCATGCGAGCCGTGAACTCCACCAAGTACGGCTCGGAGGCCGAAGAACTCTGAGCGACCTGGTTCACCGCGGAACCGATGGCCAGCATGTCTTCTTTCAGCGTACGGCTTCCGTCGCCGAACATCTGCGACAGCTTGCCGATGTTCTTCACGGCATCCTCTCCCAAGTCCTCGCCCAGTGCGACGTTAATCATGTCGGCTGCTTCGACGAACTCCAGCACCTGGTCGCGGCTGCTGATGCCAAGCTTGCCCGCTTCTCCGGCCAAGCGGTTCAGTTCTTCGCGCGGCGTACGGGTATCCATCTGCTTGAATGATTCGTTCAGAGCTTCAGTTTCCTCTTTCGTCATACCCGTATATTTGATGACCTGGCTTTGTGCCTCCTCCATCTGTGCGTATTCGTCCACACATTTACGTGCCGTCAAGGCTACGCCGGTCAGCGAAGCGATGACCGACGCGCCGATGGCGGCGTAGCGGTTGAACCCGTCGGCCAGCTTGGCAATGGAGAATTGCGTTTCCTTGGCCTCGTTGCGTAGCTCACGGATGCGGGCATTGACTTCCTTCAGCTGCTGGTTGTATTGCTTCCATTGCGGAAGGCTCGGGTCGAGATTGCGCAGGATAGCATTCAGCTCCCGCTGTCGGTTGCCCAGTTCCTTCAGACTGAGTTTGCCGATGCCAATCTCCGTAAACAAGTCATCATACTGCTGCTTTAGATTCCTCAGCTCTTTGGCCTGTTTCTTGTATTCTTCACTGTTTTCTCCAAACTGTTTTTTCAGTTTGTTCAAAGTGCTGGAGGTGTTCTTTATTTTCTCCTCCAGCTCAATCATCTTCTGCCGGGCACTGTCCTGCTGAACGATGATTTCCAGCTGCACTCTATCTATCTTCAGACTCATAACTACTACCTATTGATGACAGGACAAAAGTACGTGCAACCGGATGCTGAGAAAAGGACATGTCTATTCGTCGAGCCATCGCCCGTTGTCGAGCCACACACCGCCGTCACGCCATTTGCCATCCGAAAGAATCCATCGGGCATCCGCTTCGGTATCGCTGATGTTGATGCGATAGAAAGTACCCTTCCAGGGGCCCTTCCGTCCGTTGGCGTCCAGCGTGTATTCCATCTCTTTGCAGACGTACCGCCGGTTAGCAATCTCGAAGATCATGCGCGGGTCATAGACATTCGGGTCGTAGCTCTCGATGGTGATTTCGCGGCGGTAGTCGATGTCGTATCCGCCCTGGTAGCAAAGTTCGTCGAGCTTTTGGAGGCGAAGGGAAGCTCCTACGCTGTTGGTTTTTTCGTACAGTCGTCCGGTCACCGGCATGACCGTAGGAGAAATGCGAAATTCATCAATATAGGGGATTGGGAATTCTACTTCAGGACCGCCAACAGGTGTAAATGTATACAAACCGCCATAGAATGCCAGCCTGACGGGTTCCTTTGATTCCGAGTCATTGTTCCCTTTCCTAATCAAATCGGCCAGAGAGGAATTTTCCTCAGTGCTTTCAGATGCAGATTCATCCGCGTCCCCACCAGAAACGCCAGGCAGCCAGATGGCATAATTTTTTATGCCTGCATCTCCTCCCAGTTCCACTTGCATCTCTTTCAAGGTAGCAGGAATCATATCCAGCTCAACCGATGGGGATTCCGTGGAACGTTTTAAGTTTGCAAATTGGTCTACCATGATATACTCATTGCCTCTGTTCGACTCTTCGTCAAATTTACCTATGTAAAGGTATTGTCTGCCTGTCAATTCATCGGTGTACAAGGTATCTGTTTTCTGGTTATCCGCATCTGCAAACCAGAACATCAGCCTATCTCCACGTACGGGATTGTAATCAGCAGGGATGATGTCACGTTTAGCCGCATTCTTGACGGCATCCGACAGGCTGGCGAAACGCCAGAACTCATCATCCGGCAAGGCGTAGGAGATGTTGCAGTCAGCCATATCTTCTTGTTCAGGTTCCTCCTCCACTTCGGCTTCGTATTCATCCTTCACCTGTAGCACATGATGCGTGGTAGTTCCCGCATAAAACTCCTGTTTAAGCATCAGACGAACATTCCGGTTGCGGTTGTCTACCACGAAGACGGCATTGAACAGGGTTTCCAGTTGCGTCAGGAAGTCAAGCACGGACCATCCCGGAAGCATTTCGCTCCATTTGTTCGTCTGGATCGCATGGCAGATGTACAGATCCTTGTAAACAGTATCTTCCAGCTGATTTTCTTGCATTGTATATCCGACGGCCCGTATCACTTCTTCAATGTAGGCCATCAGATAGGGCTGCGGCAGGAAGTTTCCGTCCACTGGAGAGATAGACGAAAAACCTTCACGTCGGAAATACTGATTATAGTCCGCATTGTCACCGGAAACTGGAGCTAGGTTGTAGTCCACATCTGGATAATGCTTTTCGATATATGTGTGCGCGGTCAGCAGATCTGGTACCGTTTCCTTCATGTCCAGGAACGAAATCATCAAGTCGCCTCCGATGACGTAGTTCAGTTCGGAGTTACCGCTGGCAATCTGGATGGATACGGTGTCGTCCGTCCAGGCGGTGATGACTTCGGTACCGTTACAGTACACACGGTTGTCTGCGATCAGCACCGCCGACCGCTCGCTCCGCACCTCGGTGACGGATGTCAAGCGGTTCAAGTGTTCGTAGAGCGATGCGTTGGTCGGATTGCTGAGTTGCAGCGTGATGTCGTAGGTGTATTCGCCGTTTTTGGTGAACAGCGGGTTCTCCCGCTTCACCGACACGCTGAAGTCCTGAGGCAGTACGGCATGGGTGCCGTCGATAATCAATTCGGTCATTTCTTTAATTGAAAATGGATAATTGAAAATTAATCGAAGTCCTCGATGTCCAGGCCGATGCTCAAGCCGTTCCATCCGCCACAGATGTCGTACTCCCATTCCGTCAGCAGGTCATCGCCGGAGCGCAATTCGCCGCAAAAGGCATCATTCTCCAGCAGGGCATCCCGCAATATCCGCATCATGCGCTGGATGCGTGCATAGTGCTGCAGCTCCGCTTCGTCGGTCTGCTGGCCGCTCGGCACCTTCTCCAGCAGGAAAATCAGCACCTTGTTACGGTCGCTGTGGTTGTCGAAGGTACCGTTCATCTGTGCGTCCGGGTAGTTGGCGCAGAGCTGGATGCCTGTGCGGTCCTTCAGCTTCTTCACCATGTGCCCCTCACGCACCGCCATCACGATGCCCTCTATCTTTTCTTCACTATTTTGGTTTACCTTTTCCCTCAGCTCGGTCAGGATTTCACGGTATTGTACAATGTCTATCATACGTCCATCAGATTGCTTTGTGTGTCATCCGCCAGCCGGAAGCTGAACTCCACCGTCCTCAGGATGGAGCGGCGGAAGTCACGATCATACTTCATGTTTGTTATCACTATCGGCAGCCAGTTCTCGCCGGCCTTGACCTGCACCTCCTGGGCGTGCAGCATGTCACGCCACAGGCGGTAGTCGCTCTGCAGGAGGATAACGCCGCTGTTGGCCGTGTATTCGTCGGTCACCTTGACGCCGAACTTGCGCTCCACGCCCCACATCAGCGCCGTATCGCTTTCGTCGGCTGCCGATACCGTCAGGCCGCCCGTGGCCGTCAGCACCTCCGGCATGTCATATACATTCTTGAAGCGGAACTGCCACAGCTGGCCGTAGTGCGTCGGATCCACGAGGAACTCAAGCGTGCCGCCGTTGAAATTCACCTTGTAGTTCTGCAGGGCATCCACCTCGAGCAGGCTGCACACCCGGCTGTAGCTTACGTCAACCGTCAGCATCGCATTGTCACCGCCGGAAACCTGCACTACCTTATTCTTTTCTGCGCCTTCAGCATCGGTACCGTACAGAATGTATCCGCCCGCATGCCGCTCGCCGCTGGCGTACTCGGTGACGGACGGATGAGTCACCTTGCGGTTCACTTCGCTCAGCACCGCCGGCAGGTCGCCCGCCTTGTCGGTTTGCATCCGGCTGTACATGACGAAGCTCTGTGCGTCCTGCACTTCGTTGATCAGGAAGGTAAAGGTGCCTGCGGCCGTGGTCTGAAGGGTGTGCTCGCCATCCGGCCACACGCCCCACAAGGCCATGGCACAGAACTTGCCCAGGCGTCGGATGCGCACCTGGTTGTTGCCGTCCGGCACATAGTCCTCGTCGAGGATGGTACGCCCTCCGTATTGCACGGAGAAGCGGATGGTGATATCGGTGTCGATGATGTAGTCCTGCATGGTGGCGCAGAACTCGTATTCTCGGGGTCGTTGTAGCACGTTCATAGGCGCATATATTTATTACGTCGGTCGTTTTCAGGAAGCAACGTATAGTCGGGAGCAGAGCCGTCGCGTGCCCGCTTCATCTCGTCGAGCCAGTGTTCGCCGTCGCCTGCCATCCATGCGGCGGTTCGAGCCACATCGTCCAGCGACGGAACCTGGCTGCCATTCATGCCGTTCTCGGCCAGATAGCCCCGGACTACGCCCATCGGGAAAACCCGGAGGGGCAGACGACGCAAGGCGGTAGACATGGCCAGTAAAGCTACGGCCATCGAGGCGGCATAGTGTGCTTCGGTTTCGTTGCCTTTCTCTCCCAGCAGCTCCGGCCATTTCTCTCCGTAAGCACGGCTCACGGTGCGCGTCTGCACTTCGCGGATGAAGGGCACCAGCATCAGGTAGAGGCGTTCGCTGCCTTCAGTCGGGAAGTAGCGGTTCAGCTCCCGACCGCTGCGGATAATCAGCTTCTGCGCCTCGATATAAGTATCGCTCTCTGTCCACTCCTGCAGGTTGGTTTTGTTCAGGTAGCGGATGAGCGCGTCCACCGCCCGATAGTATTCCTCGAGGTGCATGGCGTCGTCACGGTCTAGCTGCCACTCCCAGGGCAGTTTGTCCGTGCCGTCGGTCGATACCTTGAATTTGCGGCCGTCGTCTTCATGGCTCAAGTCGTTCTTGCGATAAAGACGCAAGGTAGCCAGGATGGCGATAGGGCGTTGTACCTTCTTCAGCAGTTCGGCATCATCTCCGCCGGCCGCTTTTTCCATCACCTTCTCGCCCACCAGGTCGGCCAGCTCTTCGGTAGCTTGCTCGATGTCGCCCACCACCTTGGAGAAATCGTTGTTGGCGTAGTAGTTGCCCGTCAGCTGGCGGAGTTCTTCGCTCGAATTAATCAGTAGTTCCATATCGGTATTGTTAACGTTATCATTTCTTTTTCGTTCTTTTCTGCAGGCGGTCTGCCTGATGCTTGTCGTCGAGCAGCTTCAGCATCACTCGCAGCAGCGGCGTGTTGTCGGTGTCGGTAGCGGTACCGAATACACCGCTCGAAGCAACGCTGTAAAGGATGCTGTTCAGCCCCAACCCTTCAGCCGGCTTGCCTTCCGTGCGCTTTGAACGGTCAAATACGGGTGCAAAGCACACCTCTTGGCCGTCAATCAGGAAAGTACCTGTGTAGAGATACTGGCAGAAGTAGGCAAACCAGGCATAGATGCCCCATCGCAGATAGGGCTGCAGGATGCTGGCGCGCGTCATCAGTACCGGCAGGCGGTCGGTGTCGAACGGTTCCCGCCGGAACACGCCTTTCTGCTTCTTGGCCGGACGATAGAGCACGGCGCACAAGGCCAGCAGGTCGGTATCCTCGTGCGACTGGTCGTAGAGGTTCATGGCCGCCGTGGCCGCACGAAACTCTCCGAACGTCAGGTCGGCTCCGTGGCTGGCCGGTCCCATGAGTCCGGCCACCTGTGGCAGCAGGTTGACCGTGCTGTCGTAGGTAAGCGATATCCAGGTGTTTTCACCCTCCTGTTCGGTCCGCCACATCCAGTCCAGCGTGCCGGCCAGCTGGCGCACCAGCAGCCAGAAGTCGGGTTTGCTCTTCTTCAGCCCTCTGTTCTGAAGGACGAAGGCGCACCAGTCGCGCCGGATATCGTCGAGAGTGATACCTTTGCGCTCCATCAGCTGCTGGCGCAGCCACAGCAAGTGAATCCACTCTTTGCTGTCCACTTCTTCCCAGCATTCCGGGAAGTCCAAACGTTCAGCCTCCCGTCTGCCTATATATTCTTTAAAACTCTTCATTCCCAATTCTCAATTATCCATTTTCAATTCTCAATTCTCAAATATTATTGGTTGTCCGGTTGCCGGCACTCACATTGTCCTCCTTGTTGATGGCCTTCCGGTAGAATCCCAGGAAGATGCCCTTCTTCTGCGGGAAGTTGATGCGGATGGCGTCGTTGATGGCTTCCAGCACGATGTCTTCGGCTATCTGTGTATCGGCACCGTAGAAGATTTTCAGGGCGTAGAGCATCTGGCTGCCGCTGTCGCTCTTCCCGTCGATGATGATGTTGGCCAGGGCGGGCGAAAGACCGAAGCCGCTGGTCGTGGAGCTGTCGGCGATGCGTGAAATCTTGGTCTGCGCGTCGATGTATTTGTCTATGTTCATCTCGATGGGCTCCACCTTCCAGCTCTGTTCCTTCCCATTCGGGTCGATGAAGTCCACACAGGTGAAGAATTTGCCGGCGTTTTCGCGCCCGGCCATCACGTCGGCGATGGTGTTCACCAGTTCGTCCTGCAGCTTCTCCATCTCCTTGGCCAGCTTATCCTCTGTCCATTCCTCATGCATGGCCATCAGCAGGTCTTTCTTGTCTTCCCAGTACTGCTGCGGCGTGTGTACGATGTAAGCCGCCGCTATCATGTTTTCGTTCAAGTGGCGGATGATCTCCGGCAGGTCGTTGGCGTTCTCCAGCCAGGGAACGGAGCCGAAGAAGCACGACAAGGCGTACATGTTGCGCCCGAACGTCCGCAGGCTGTGGTACTTCACGGCGGCGGCATGCTTCGTCGGCTCCCATTTGTCGAAGGCCGGGAAGAGGTGGAACGTCTGGCTCCGGTAGGAGTCGAAGTCGCCCAGCAGGTACTGCGTCACGTCTTCCAGGTGTCGGCTGTCGTTCTCCGGCCACACCAACCGGCACTCCGCGCTGTGCAGGCACTCCAGACGGTTCACCCAAGGGCGCCCGATGCGGCGGCCACGCCCCATGACGTACTTGTTGAACACGCCGTTCATGTGCGTGTATTCCACGAGGCACGAACGCACGTATCGGCGGTAATCCCACGACTCCAGCCACTCCTGTATCTCATCATCCTCCACCCACTCCTGCGTGCGTTCGTTGTTCTCCAGCTTCAGGCGGTAGAGCGCAGGGCCTTGGCCGTAGAGCAGGCCGATTTTCCGGTCGAGGATACCCGGGCCGAGGTTATTGCGCTCGAGCAGGTTACGGATGCCGTTGGGCAGGTTGTTGTCCTGCCCCCAGGACACCACGCGCACGCCTGCCACGCTGACGGGGTCATCGTCCCAGTTAGGCGCCCGGAAGTTGAAAAACTGGCTCATGCTCGAACTCCAGTCCATGTGCAGCGCGAACTGGCCTTTCGCCGTATCCACGAACGAATAGTTTCCGATTTTCTTCTTGATTGTACTCATATAGTTGCGTTCTTACGATTTTCGAGGATGCCTTTGAGTCGTGCGATTTCCTGCTCGCCCAGTCCGTACATGATTTTCGAAACGAGCTTGTAATAGCCTGCGTACATGTTCTTGGCGTACCAGCGGTTCGAAGTCCTCTTCAGCTTGTTGCGCTTCATGCCCCAGATGTCGTGCATGGTGTCCACTTCGTGCTTATTCCGCTTGTAGCCTGCCATATCCACCGCACGACCGTATCCGAAGAAGGAGAAGCGCAGGCCCGGATTTCCGTTTCTAACAAAAAGGCCATACGATATGCTATTCAAAAGCGCATCCGTCCTGCGAATTTTCTTCGTTTCAATAGCCTTCACCAGAATGCTACATAACCATTCACCATGCTTTTCCAAGGCTTCTTGAATAAACAATAGCTTTATCTCGTCACTCTCTTGGCTGATCATTGTCGTTACTCTTTGTATGGCGCAAAGGTAACGACCGCGGGCGCGGGAGAAAAGGACATAAAAAAAGAGGCCTCCTTACGGAGACCTCACATCGCTTTACCTCTACACCTATTGTGTCAAATCAATAACAAGAGAACTAATAAAGCGATATTTAAATGACAGATATTTCTGCAAGTTCACCTGCAAAACGGTGAAGTGATTCTTCTATACGTTCTTTTTGTTGTTTTCGTGGTTTGCTGCGACCGTGCATATAGGCCCACAGCTGCTTTTGATGAATGCCTGTAACACGTTCAAGACCTGAGAGAGAAAGCAAGGTGCCATAATAAAGCAACAGACTTTGTACGTCGTAATGCCAAACCAACTTGTACTCTCCTTTAATTTGTTCAGGCCATTGTTCTTCCGGCAAATTCTTTTTAATAAGAGAAATGGCCGTTTCTACATCTTTCTTGCACTCTTCGATGGTATTGCCTGCGGCGTAGATACCTTCGCAATTTTCTGAATAAGCCCCGAAGCTGTCGGAACTTGCGCAGATGTTCATAATAATCTTTTCCATACTGATACGATGATACTCATGGTCCTTTTGTCGAAAGGGTGGGGCTTATTTCAGCCCCATTGCCCTCGCAATCTTTTTTCTTAGCGGCTCAGGAATTTCTTTTGCCCCGTGGTAGGGAACCGGCTCTGACAGTTTCCCGTCTTTCCTGTAGAAGTAATGACTTCCTTCCGCATGGTCGAATTTCCATCCTGCCGCCACAATTTTACGATGAAATTCAGTATACTTCATTTACAATCGTTATTGATTTGACACTGCAAAGATAGAAATATTTCTATTACAAACCAAATAATAACAGAAATATTTCTATTATTATACTATTTTATTCCGCTCGATGTATGTCTGTTCGTCAAGGGCACCTTTGATGACAGCGTTCGCCTCGATGCTGTTGTAGGATAACCGCACACCGTGGTACTCCAGTTCTGCAGGAATCATGCCTGTTTCGGCGAAGAACTCGCGCGCCAGGCAAAGCAGGTAGCGGAGGTTGTCGATGTTCTCCAGATCGTAGCGTAGGGATGCGTTATTCATAGCAACCTCCTTTCTCTACATTGCAATGTTTCACCGAATAGAATAGCTTAGCGGGCAATCCGCAGGTATTCATTTTTCTTTTCATAACAACCTCCTTCGTTATATTTGCCTCCCCTGATGATGCCCATGCAAAGGCGGGGGTAGCGTTGGTAAATGCACATTAATTTCCCTTGTGTGAAGCCCAGTTCCCGATAGGCTTCCGCAAGCCTTTTCTGCATATCCTTGTTCTCATCGATGAGATATTGTTCGAGAGCGGTCATAGCTCACCTCCCTTCTTCAATTCCTCGTTGTGTCGCTTTTCAATTTCGTTAATGAGGTTACGCAAGGCAATGAGTTCCTCGTAAGCCACATCGTTCATACTTTCGTCGGTTACACTGACATAATAGTCTATGTAGTCTCTTTGGCTTTCCATGTGATAATAACGGTTCTCACCGATAAATACCTGTTCAGGCTTGATAATCTTATTCATTGCTCGCCTCCTTCCTTCTCTCCGTTCAGTTCCAGCGCGCTTTGTAGGGCAAGGATGATACCGCGTGCTTCGTCAGCCGACATATGGTCTATCACGTAATTCCCTTGAAAACACAGGCTGTAGCTGAAATCGGTATGCGTTCTATGTGATATGTCCCGACCGCTCCATACATGTATCTCATAATCGCCTATTTCCTTTACTTTCTTGCTCATCGCTCGCCTCCTTCCTCCTTTACACCATGCAGCAGGTGCCGCAGGCTGGTACGTGTATTGTTCAGGGTGTAGAGGTGGTTCAGCAGCATGGAGTCTTCGCAGGGCATATCGTCACGCTGGTCCAGTAACAGGTCTATCACGGCGTCGATGCCGTCTATCAGAGCCTGGCCGTAGCCTCCTTGCAGGAAGGCGAGTTCCTGGCTTACGGTGTCGTTCAGGGCGAAATGGTGCGTGGTATTCATTGCTCCCCTCCTTCCTCTGTCCCGTTCAGTTTCGATGCCTGTTCCATCGCTTTTTCCAAGGAAGCCGCCAGAATTCGGATATCCGACTCTTCCAGCCCCTCCAATATCTTGTCGTTGAACCATATTTTGTAATAGGTCCTTCCTTTCCCGGACGCATAAACTTCCCGTACTACACAAACGCCCGTTCTGACGAATTGTCTCTCTCTCATTTCACGCCTCCCTTCTTCGCTTTGATGACACAATAGGCTAGCGCCAGCACGGCGGGCGGGAAAATGAAGGTCACGGTCAGTGCGCCGATGGCACCCAGATACCAGGCATCGCGGGCGGTCTTGATTTGGCAGTCTGCGGGGAGTGCCCTGTTGAGCAGTTCTCGGATTTTGGTCACGAAATTCATTTCGCGAGCAGGCACGGCGGGCGTGCCGAGGGTCATTTCTTTCTTCATACCCGTTCCTCCTCTACAAACTGGAATTTAACGAAATCCTCTACACTCACGCGCTGCTTGGCGAAACAATAGTGGGCCATGTCGTAGCACCAGCGGTAGCTGCGCCCGTCGGCCAGGGTCAGGATGATGTTGTCGGGCTCGCAGTGCTTGCCTTGTACGAGGTCGAACACGCTTTGGCTCAACCGTTCCAGCGAAATGTACTTCACGCTGTGCTTGCTCTCCTTGCCGTCGATGACCATCTGCACCGTGGCAAATTGGATGGAATTTTCTTTTTTCATATACGATAGTTGAATTTGGCTGTTACAGGCAAGTTTACGCATACACGAACGGCTGCCTGTTTCCCGAATCGCCAAATTCAACCATCGTATCGACCCTTTCGAGCTAATAAGATATGGGAAAAGACAGCCGTAAGTTTCGTATATGAATATCACCCCATACGTTACGAGTGATAATCGATGGACATAAAAAAAGCCCAATTTCGTATTGAGCATCTATCCGGGTGCTCGACGGTATCGAATTATCGATAGTTGATTTGGCACTGCAAACATAGTGATAATATTTGGAAAAACAAGGGAGAATGCGTATTTTTGTAAGGAAACAAGTCAAAAACTTTGTGTTATGTTTGAAAAAGAACTGGAAACCTATTATAAAAACCTCAATCGCCTGCGCCGTGAACACCCTCTCGGAGGGTTCGTTGTTATCAAGGGAGATACCATCCTCGACGTGTGGCTCAACGACTTTGATGCCCTGAAGGAAGGACTGAAGGCTTTCGGCGACGACGCCAGCTTCATGATCAAGGAACTCCATGAAAAACCTATCCGCATCGGATTCAGTCTCCATGAAAATTAAACTTATATCCGACCGCCTGGCAGAAGAAGGGCTGCGCATGGAGATAGACATCATGCCCCCGATGGAGTTCCTGCACAAACATGGATTCCACAAGGGAAACATCCCCATGGTGCGTGTCACGGCATTGATAGATACCGGCGCCAAGACTTGTGCCATAGATCGCAGCGTAGTCGCGGAATTGGGGGTTATACCCTATAAAAGCACAGCGGTGAAAACTCCTCTCTTCACGATGGAGACCGAAGTCTATCAGCTTATCTACAAAATACCCGGCAAAGATGAATATTTCCCTGTCGTCGCCGTAGCAGCCGACCTCAGCGCAGACGACTGCAAGGCACTCATCGGACGGGACTTCCTGCAATACTGCCGCCTCACCTATGACGGGGCGAATGAATCAGGAACATTGGAAATTCTGAAATAAAATAGGCGGGAGTTTTTTGCTTCCGCCTTATATTTGTTTATTCCCTCATCCTATTCGCAGAATTTGATGAGTTGATTACGCGCTGTATTAGCCTTCTGGAAAGCATCTTTCCCTTCAAATGAGAAAGTGGTTGAATGTTCAAACTTGCCTTTCTTCCATTCTATAACAAGAAATGCAAGTTCGTTTTTCTTTTTCTTTCTCCATCCTAACGCAAAAATACCTACCAGAAAAATTCGTCCGACTGTAATTTTCTTCTCGATGCTGGTCGCATCTTCAATCGTAATGTCTGTAATGTCTTCGCATGGAATTGACGCATCCGGTACAGCTTCGGGCATGGAAACCTCGAAAAACTGAATTGTATAAAAGGCAAGAGTTTTATTCTCATTCCTGATATACACATTCTCAACAGTTTTGTCGATATTGGGATGACCTCCTGCATAAGTGCCCATCGGAACAAACTGTGAATAGTCCATACCTACTTTTTTCATCCGAGCTTTCGACTCTGAACTTTGTTTACTGGTACCTATTATTGCAATGATGAATATTATCACCGCACCAATGACAATAATCCATCCTAAATTGGAAAGACGGACATCTCCGTTTTCATCAAACTCGCAAGAAGTTAAGATAAGTGGAATGCCTAATAATAGCAGATAAAATAAATGTTTCTTCATATCAGTAATATTTATAGTGATTGATATTGCAAATGTATAAATGTTTTTGAAATAACAAGATATGAAGTAATTGTTTCCTTCTCTCTATGATGATTTATTTACTCATAATGGAGAAGGACAAACAGCAAAAAAAGCAATGCTATTACGGATAGTTCAAGTAAAGCTATCCACCAAAAATCTTTCCAGAAGTTATCGGACGGTCCTACTGGTTTGTTCCTTATGGGGACAGGTAGATTTTTGGGGATTTTCTTCAATTTGTCTTCTTTCATGATTTTATGGTTCTCTGTTTTCCAACCGTCCCCCTGAGGGGGATGGTTGGAGTGTTCATTTAGTCAAACAGCTTCGGTTCGTTCGTCAGCCGTTCTTGCCTTATCTTCTCCAGCTTGCGGCGCTCGCCCGCCACCAGCTTCTTCAGTTCGTCAATCTGCGCCGTGGCCCGGTCGATGATGTGCAGCGACTCGCGCTCCAGGCGGTTCTGCTCGTCCATCCGTTCGATGGGGCGGTGGAAGTAGAGGTAGAGGGCGTGGTAGCACTCCATGCGGTAGCGGCGCACCTTCTCGCGGGCTTCTTCTTTCACGTTGTCCGGGTTGATGGTGAACAGCCATCCGTAGATGAATTCTATCGGCAGGCATACCATTTCGTACTGCTTTCCGTCTGCTCCAGTTGTGGGCGTGACGCCCACAACTGAACCGAAATCTTTACTTTCCTTAACTTTTTTCAGCTGTCTCGAATAGTCAATTCCCAGTGCATCGCATATCGGGCGGATGGGGATAAGTCCTTCACTCGTGGCCACGATGTCCACACCGTTCACTCTGATGATTGTTTTTTCTTCCATAATCCAACAATTTTAGCGGTTGATTTTCGTTTTCGCGGACAAATATCTGTCTCTTATACACATCTCCGAGCCCACGAGACTACGCTGCATCTCG